>JGI10216J12902_100463614_pt1 | contig 42224 bp, 69 predicted proteins | sample KanNatreferecore_FD_12902 | JGI IMG/M metagenome (IMG submission 12902)
CCTGTAAAACCGAGGTGTTACGGGAGTCAGAGTCAAAAATTCCCCCATTAAAATCTTCCTATCCGGAAGGCTCCGCCAATCAGATCCTCCCCAGATCGATCCATTCGAATTCGGCAATAGGAAGATCTGCCATTCAGATCAACATTTTCGAATTCCGCATTTAGAAGATCATCTATTCAGATCGGCATGTCGGATCTACGGATCAGATATAAAGAATATCAGATAAGATATACGGTATACGCTATACCGTATACTAAGTACCATCTGGTATGTGGTATACCAAAGGGCGTAGCACATTTTACATAATGATGTAAAGCCCGGTACGTACATCGGGCAATAAAAAAAGCTTGCAAATCCGCTAGGCGTGCGTAGTATAGCAATTACCTTACATGTGTAAGGCAGCTACTTAAAGGCAAGTACCATGGTTACCAAGCACAAGCACAACGCGCCCACCAATGCAACCCCGCCCGCACCGGCGGCCCAGCAGCCCGCACCAGCGGCCCAGCCGGTGGCCAATGCCGCGCCCACCAATGCCGCAATGCAGGTAGTGTACAAGGCGGGTAAAGCGTACAACGTGCGCACAGGCACCGCGCAGGACAACGCACGCAGCTGGCAGGCCATACAGGCTGTGCTGCAGGCCAACGGCGGGCAGGCTACGGCAGCGGCGCTTACAGCGGCCGTTACGCAGTACAACCACGCGCCGTTCGTGCGGTACGCTATACGCCGGGGTTGGCTTACGCCGGTAGTGCCGGCCGCCACCAGCACGCAGGCAGCGTAGGCGCAATACGTATAAAGGGCACTTGCTAACGCGGTGCCCTTTATGCTAGCCACAACGGTATACGATGTACGATATAAAGTATACGATTTCATGTATACAGTATACGAAAAAGGCCCCCGGGGGTGGTCTGAATCTTGCATCAGAAGATCGCTGCTCCACCCAAGGGAGAATTTTTTCGAGTATCTTGATCTCTTGAATGAGTATCTTGATCTCTTGAATGAGTATCAAGAGACCAGCCCTACGACTATAGACACTAGTCCACAAGTCAGCCACCCCCACGCACCTCTAGTCTTCGGGGGAGTGGCCGCCAGGGTCAGGGCCACTCCCATCAGCACAAGTCCCACGAATATCATCAGCTAGTTCCCGTTATTCGCCCACGTTAGCATCCGGCGCACAGTGGAGCCAGATACCCCTAGCAGTTTTCCAGCTTCCACAGTCGAGAGCGTGTGCATACCGCCCTCACGATACCGTGCTAGCAGCCCTCCGTATCGCCGTTCCAGCATACCTCTGCGTGTGGCCACCATCTTCCGTGTGTTTTCTGCCCGCATTTCCGCAGTCATCACAAATTTAATTGGCACGATCTTTACCTCCTTCACCACATGCCCGCTCTAGGCGTTCTATTGAACGTTCTGCAACCAGTGCAGCCATGCCGGCGAACTCCGCATCGTCCAGAAGCCCATCCAAGAAGTTAAGAATGTGAGGCGCTGCGACATCTTCCCCAGCGTTGGTGAACATTTTGTAACGTGATTTCGCGCCTTCCAGATATTCCCGCGAGATAACCACGTACACCTTCCGTTCGCCGCCCAGCAGCTTTTCGAGCTGATCGAAAAGCTTTTCGTCTTCCGGGGTTTTAGAGAACTGTTTTATCATCCTTCCTTCCCCAATTCGGCTTCGGTCTTACGGTACTCTTCCTGGTTGTATAGTTCCACGAACTTACGAGCACTCTCTAGGCACCCGGGACAGTCCGGACCGGCTTGGGCTCCTGTGTGAGTAGACAGACTTTCCATACTCCACGCCCGGTAACCAGCGTGATTGAGGAAAGCTAGACCGAGCCACCCCAGGTAACTGATAAGTGGGGAGTTAATTACTTTTTCGACGTTTTCCGTGGTTACTTCGACTGATTCGCCGAAGAGTTCCTCGAAGTCCTGCATTCCAATAGGACAAGCTCTGCATTTGCGCAGCATATCCATAGTTATTGTCGCCACTATTCTACACTCCGTACCAATGAATTTAAGAATTCCATCAAGGAAGCCTCAGTGGACTCAGTATCTTCTTGATACTTGTACCTCCACGGCCCCCTACCACAATTTCTACACCGGTGCACCCGTTCGTACTCTTCCGAGGGCAGCAGGGCACACAAATCATCGTGCTGCCACTCGAATCCGCACCCATCGCGCGGGTCAAAGCCGTGCTTCCCGAAGCCGCATTTGTGTCCGTGTTTCATGGGTCTGGCATCCTGTGCACGGCAGCGTAGATGTGTTTGCCAGAAAAAGGCTCAAAGCGGACCAGCTTTGTATCGCCTATCTTCATGGACCGGATATATACAGCGGAATCATAGCCTTGTACGAGCAATATTCGTGGCACACGAACTATAATCCCATCAAACTCAGCTGGGTCCTCGCCACGGCGCCGGGCCAGCAATTCCTCGGCCACGCTTTTCACTTCGTGTCGGTATCCGTGACCGTTGCGGACCATTTCCTCCAAAACTTCCCTTCTAATTATGTCCATTGGCACACTCCTTGGCCCGTGCACGCGCGTCGACTACTGTCATGTCGACGTTGGTAACTACCACACGCTGCCTCACACCGCTATCCGGGTCGGTTACGCGCCCTTGAACCACCAGGAAAAAGTCGTTACCGCCGCTATCTAGGCGTTTTGCAACTTCTTCTGCCATTTCCCTCAAAGTGCTCATTTCGCCTCCGCTTTAAATCGCTCCAATACACTGGGCACTAACTTCAATTCAAATGCCAGAACAGCCAGTTCGGCGTTGGATTCAAGCTGTAATTTTTCCAGCACCCGTGCCCGGTAGGTGCCGAAGGACTTGACCGCTATCCCTAGGCGCTTTGCCGCCTGAATGGGCTGAATACCAGACCCAATGGCTATTAAGACCTGTAATTCCCTTGCCGATAATCCACCAAGAGGACTCTTTACCACTTCAGGTCCAAGAGATTCGGCGGCGAGCTTTACGCTCGCCGCCTGCGCACTTCCAACAAGATTTTGCAACGCTGCATGGTTGATTTTGTTCATGGCAGCGCGCTGATGATATCCTTCGCCGTGTTGTGGTAATCCAGCACAGGCTGGGGAACCATGCCGAGGCCATCTTCTCCCTTCACGGCGAACATTTCCACAGAGGCGAAGTACCCCAAAAGTAAACGAGCCATCTGGCCCACAGGCATGCTCTCTATCAGCACATCCTCCAATTCACCCATGCCCGCAATGAGCGCATCAACGCTTCTCTTGTCTTCGTCGTCCATATTGCCTCCAACTACCGCCGCTTAAAGCAGTAGCATTGTACTTACGTTCACTTATTCGTGCCTAGCTTCTGCAACACTCCCGCCAGCGCTTTCTGTAATTCTATGTGGCGCTTGATAATGTTAGCCACCTTATCAAGCCCCACTAGGAACTCAATAAGAACCTTTTCGTCGTCTTCCTCTGCGATAGGTGCGGCCGCAGTGGGCTGCGTTGTTATCATTGAGGTAAGGCGATAATGAGCATGCCCCACCCTGGTGAAAATGTTGCCGTTATTCGTGTAGTATATGACGCTCTGCCCGACTGTATGTCCAGTCAGCTGGGTGTGCATTTTTTCATTCACCCAGCCGGTTATCGTGGGCGCATCCCAGCCCTCCGGGCGGTCATGTTCACGCAACACTTCAACTATTGCATTACGCAGGCGTCCTCCACGCACGCCCGGGGTAGCTTTACGCTCCTTCTTACCCACGGCAACAACAGCTGCCAAAGGTGTAGAATGAATTGACACAGACTTTTCCTCCACAACTGCACTCCTATCCACTACAAGTTTAGGTTCCGTTAACGTTGGTTTGATACGGCTAAGCTTTCCTGGCTTCAAGCCGAAGCGCTTAAGACGCGCGCGTAAGTCCAGCACAGCATTCGTGTCACTCGGGGTGCCGCTGGCGATGGCCACTTTCCCTTGCTTATTGACGAGCCTCCAGTGCCCATTGGCGGTTTTGGATACATTCCAATCCTGCTGACGACAGAGCTCAATGAGCTCATCCTGGTCCTTGGGAAGTCTCACACCATACTGTTTCACATTGTATCTCCTCAGCTACCAACAAACCCGCTGTAGGTATAATGCCATATGGTTGCAAGAAACACAAAACTAGAATTATACTGCAGCAATGAGCGAAAACAGCATCCTTCCCTTCATGACTCAGGAAGAGTTTGAGGCAATGAATCAAACTCTGACTCAACTTGCCGAAGGAAATTCCAAAGTAACGAGGATCACAAAGCGTGAATTCGCGAAACAGAAGGTCATGGATGCATTCCACGATGCTTTTGACCTTATTGGAGGTGTCCCCAGGCTCGCATACTGGGCGCACCAGAACCCGACTGAGTTCTACAAGTTATATGGAAAAATGCTCCCGGCTGGCGCGTCGATCGATCTCAACGCGTCTGGGGAAATTATTTTCCGACACGTTTTACCTCCCTCAAAACTAGACGGTGACCAAGATGGCGGATATAACGGGCAAAGTGAAAGCGCTGATCGAGTCAGTGCGCGGCAAATTGACGACCAGCGACAAGACCCCTAGCGGGCGTCCACTGGACCAGCGTAGAGACGGTTACCGATTGTATCAGCGGGAACAACAATCTATGGGCGAGCCGGCAACGTCTTACGAGGAATGGATTAAGACGCAGTCGCCGTAATGCCTGAAGTAAAAATTAGGTATCAGCCACGACCGCATTTCGTACCCTTCCATAACCGGTCGCACCGTTTTGCCTGCATGGTGGCTCATCGCCGTGCAGGTAAGACCGTGGCTTGTGTCAACGAGGCAGTGACCAGAGCGCTGTATTCTCGCAAGCACCGGCCACGCTATGCTTATATAGGGCCGCTGTTAAAGCAGGCCAAGAAAATAGCATGGGAATACCTGAAGGAGTACACTCTTGGTTTCCAAGGTAAAAAGCCGAGTGAAAGCGAACTTACGGTTAAGCTCGCCCACAATAATGCTGAGATCAGTATTTACGGAGCGGACAATCCAGACGCTTTCCGTGGGCAGTACTTTGATGGGGTCATTCTTGACGAGTATGGGGATATGGCTCCGTCTGTATGGAGTAAAGTCCTACTCCCTACTCTTGCGGACCGACAAGGGTGGGCGGTATTTATTGGAACACCGAAAGGGAAGAATCACTTCTATAAAATCTTTAGGCGCTCGCAAGGACTTGATCTCCCAGAAAACTCGCATGAATACCTGACTAAGCTTAGTTGGTACAATTTCATCCTGCGGGCCAGCGAGTCTGGCATTCTGTCCGCCGATGAATTAATGTTGCAGAGGTCTGAACAGACCGAAGACGAGTATCTGCAGGAATACGAGTGTTCATTTGACGCCGCCGTACTGGGAACCTATTATGCATCTATTGTCACCCTTATTGAATCTCGTAACCAGATTAGAGAAGATGTTGTATACGATCCTGAGTTTCCGGTCAGCGTTGTCTTTGATCTTGGCTACTCAGACTCAACCGCAGCGTGGTTTTGGCAGGAACGCCCTGATGGTCTTGCTATTATTGACTACGAAGAAGCTTCGGGAAAAGCTCTTTCGTATTACTTTGATACCCTGCGGCATAAGGGGTATCGCTACAGTAAAATTTGGCTCCCGCACGATGCTCGTGCTAAGTCGTTGCAGACTGGCAGATCTACCGTCGAACAATTTCTGGCTCAACCGTTTCCAACGTTTGATGAGGGGCAATCTCGTGTAGTAGATATAGTACCCAATCTCGCATTACAGCACGGAATCGATGCGGCGCGACTAATTTTACCATCTTGTCACTTCAATTCAGTTAAATGCTTCCCGGGCGTTGAGGCTCTGAGAGCTTACCGTAGATCCTGGGATGAAGAAAAGAGAGTCTTTTCAGAAGCTCCATTCCATGATTGGGCGTCACATGCGAGCGACGCTTTTAGGTACTTGGCATTAGTAAGCCGGGAGCGTATAGTACCGTCCAAATCTGCTCCTAAGATTGATCTCAACAAGCCGGTTCAGTATACGCTGGATCAGCTGTGGGATATGAACAAAACCTCCCAACGCGCTAAGCTGAGAGTCTAACATGCCTAAGAGTCAAGTGCCGCGCGGCGTTAACCCAATGACAGATCTCGGCAGCTATGCACGAGGAGCTAATGACCCTACCAAGGGATTTGTACCCACTAAGAAAGGAGAAGAGCTCGACACGTCGCGCTGGCAGCGACAACGGGCGCTTGCGAATACCTTGAGGAAGAAGTAATGGGTATCGAACGAGCTTCTGAGTTTGAGGAAACTCCCGCCGGCTGGGCCACGCGGTGGGAGATGGAAATTTCAGCTTCTAAGAAGTGGCTGAAGAAGTGGCACAAGCAGAGCGATAAAGTCGTTGAGCGGTTCTTGGACAACCGTGAAAAGGACGTGGACGATGTCTCGACGAAACTCAATCTCTTCAACGCGAACATCACAACGCTCCAAGCGATGTTGTACGGTCGCATGCCAAAAGTTGAAGTGGATCGACGTTTTGCGGACCAGGATGATGATATTGCGCGAGTCGCAGGCCAGATTCTACAAAGAATCCTCAATACCGACATTGAGTCAGCTGGCGAGGATTATTCTCACGTTCTCAGGACTGCTTTGGGAGATAGACTCCTTGTTGGGCTTGGTACTGCAAGACTCAAATATGATTTTGAGGAAAGACAGACTGAAGTCCCACCGCAGCTTGATCCGATCTCTGGGGAAGAGCTCGCTCCCGGTTATACGGATACCAAAGTCGAAGATGAGTGGACCGACACAGTCTACACCCACTGGAAAGACCTCCTCTGGTCCCCGTGCCGCACATTCGCAGAAATGCGGTGGCGGTCGTACCGTTCCTACCTCACGCGAGATGAACTCATTGCGCGTTTTGGAGAGGAACTTGGACAAGCTATACCGCTCAACTCCAAAGGTCCAGCGTACGAAAAGAACCGAGATTCAGTCCGAGAAAAAGACATCTGGGACCAAGCGGAAGTCTGGGAAATCTGGGACAAGACGAACAAGAAAGTCTTCTGGTTCGTAGAGGGATTTGACCGTATTCTGGATATAAAGGAAGACCCGCTGGGGCTGGAATCCTTTTTTCCAGAACCGCCAGCCATGATGGCGAACATTACGTCTTCCAAGTACATTCCAAAGGCCGACTATGTCATTGCCCAAGATCTCTACACTCAGATTGACATTCTGGAAACTCGCATCTCACTGCTCACGTCAGCTTGTAAGGCTGTCGGTGTTTATGACAAGAATAACGACGGCATTCAGCGAGTTTTCATGGAGGGTGTGGAAAATCAGCTCATCCCAGTTGACAACTGGGCAGCCTTTGCCGAAAAAGGAGGCCTCAAAGGAGTCGTCGACTGGGTCCCAATCGAGCAAGTAGCGAACGTCATTACGCTTCTCACGCAGAAGCAAAATGATATGATTAATCAGCTATACCAGGTCACTGGTATGGCTGACATTCTCCGCGGCGCGGCGTCCACTGTAGGGGTGTCTGCAACTGAACAAGCGATTAAGGCGAAGTTTGCATCCATTCGTGTGCAGGCGTTGCAAGATGAGTTTGCTCGCTTTGCCAGTGACCTTCAGCGCATTAAGGCTGAAATTATTGCAAAGCACTATCAGCCATACTGTATACTGGAACAGAGTAACATCCTGTCAACGCCCGATGCGGCGATGGCAGAACAGGCAGTTGGACTAATCAAGAACCCTGACGTTGCGCGTTGGAAGATTCAGGTTAAGCCTGAAACACTCGCAATGGTGGACTACGCACAGCTGAAACAGGATAGGGTTGAATACATCAATGCGCTGGCTACTTTCTTACAGTCTGCCGCACCGCTGATTGAAATGAGTGGGCAGGCTGTGCCTTTCTTGATGCAGCTTATGAAATGGGGCTTGGCCGGATTCAAGGGCTCCAACGAAATTGAAGGAGTCGTTGACCAAGCCATTGCCACTTTTGAGAAGCAGATGCAGCAGGGCGGCGGAGAGAAGCCGGATCCTGAACAGATTAAGGCGCAAGCTGAGATTCAAAAGGCGCAGATGGGCATACAGAAAGCCCAGATGGACTTCCAAATGGATCAGCAACGCTTTCAATTTGAAATGCAACAGGCGCAGCAAGAGCATCAATTTAAGATGATCGAGCTGCAAACGAAGCATCAAATGGAAATGGAGAAGCTCCGTGCCGGTGTATTGGCCGAAGAGCGTAAGCAAGAAGTACAGACAGAAGCAAATTCTACGGAGGCTGTGATCGATGCCGCTGCGAAGAAAGTGGAGATGGAATCCAGACCTAAACCAGCTGGTGGAAGTGGATCTAAGTGATATTCAAACACGAGAGCGGAATGGACCAGACGTCCTTCCAGATATCGAACCCTTCGTTTCACCTGTCGACGGAACAATCGTGTCAGGGCGTGCAGCATTACGAGAGCACAATCTCCGTAACGGTGTCACCAATGCAGCTGACTATAAAAACGAGTGGGCCGACGCAGCTAAGCGACGGGCTGATTTTTTCACTGGTCAAGCTCGCGACTCAAATCGGGCGCGAGAAATAGCCCAGGCTTGGGAAAAACATAGGAGAAGGTAATGAGCGTTGAAGAGAATGATCTGAGAAAAGACCTGGAGGCTGCCTTTGAGCAACACGCCGAAGAACCCGAACACCAAGAAGCGGGGCGATCCTCAGCGGACACCCCGGAGCCCATGGGGAGTCCCCCGGCCGCCGAAGGAGCGGAAGCCGTTGCCACCGAGGGAGCCGCCGAGGCTAGCGCTGATAGCGGACGAGACGAAAAAGGTCGTTTCAAGGGTAAAGAACCCGGCCCTGGAACCGAACCAGCTGCTGCTAAACCTGAGGGCGCTACAAAGACCGACCCTGCAGCTGAAAAGCCGCCGGAAGGCCAGCAACCAGAAGTAATTCCGCCGCCGGCTGGATTGAAGGCTGCTGCGCGCGAACATTGGGCGAAGGTGCCTCGGCCGGTGCAGGAGGAGATTGTACGCCGCGAGAAGGAAACTGCACAGACACTGCGACAGTCTGCACAGGCTCGTCAAATGGCGCAGGAGTTTCAAAGCGTAGTCAACCCATTTCTGCCCATGATTCAGTCTCAGGGCAGCAACCCGATGCAGGCGGTGAAGAATCTTATGACTACTGCTGCAGGCCTCACGGTCGGCACGCAGGTTCAAAAGGCTCAAATCGTACGTGAAATCATCCAAAACTACGGAATTGATGTTGCCACGTTGGATCAGGTTCTGTCTGGACAACCTCTTCAACAGCAACAGGGAGCTCCACAGCAGCAGAGTCAGTTAGCTCCGCCGCCTTGGGCGAGCCCTATCTTCCAATTCATGAATAGCGTACAGCAGCAGCGACAGCAGCGCGAGCAGCAGATTCTATCTGAGGCAGAAGCTGAAACTGAGGCGTTCGCAGAAAAGAATGAATTCTTTGAAGATGTGCGTGAAACGATGGCTGACATTATGGAACTTGGCGCAAAGAGAGGAAAAATCATTTCCATGGAAGATGCTTACAAGCAGGCAATCGGGTTTGATCCTGAATTAAGCAAGATTGTTAGCCAGCGAGAAGCTGCGAAGAAGTCACAGACACAGCAACAGAACATGCAGCGTACTCGTAACGCAGCTTCCAGCATCGCTGGCGGGCCCAAGGGAGGCCCAGCTGGTAATTCTGGTGGCGACGACAGCCGCCGCTCCGCCTTGTCTGAGGCATGGGATGCGCAGATGGGCAGGTAGGGGCTTGCACTGGTAAAAAAGTCGTGGTACGGTACGCGCAACCTAGAACGAGTAGGACTTCCACTCTCTTAGGGAGCGCTGTACCGGCCCCCACCCGATGAGAGAACGATCCCAAAGGCAAAGGTTAAGCGATACGCCCTCTTAGTTTAACGGCTAGAACACCGACACCTTGCGTGTGGAGGTTTGGGTTCAAATCCCATTGAGGGCCCTCTTAATATCTTTGGAGATCTACATGACTTTCGCAAATCCAAACTATAGCGATATCCTCGCTACGACTATTCAGAGTCGCACCCGCAAAATTGCGGACAATGTGACGAAGAACAACGCGCTTCTGGCCCGACTGGAACAGCGCGGCAACATCAAGACTTTTTCTGGCGGTAACGTCATCCTGCAGGAACTGTCGTTCGCTGAGAACGGCAATGCTTCCTGGTACAGTGGCTATGATCTGCTCCCGGTCGCGGCGCAGGACGTGATCAGCTCTGCAGAATTCTCCATTAAGCAGGCAGCCGTCCCAGTTGTAATCAGCGGTCTGGAAATGCTCCAGAACGCAGGCAAGGAGCAGATGATAGATCTCATGGACGGACGTCTGGCTGTTGCAGAGTCTACCATGGCCAATCTCGTGGCGGGTGCACTGTACTCTGACGGTACTGGTTACGGCGGCAAGCAGCTGGTCGGCCTGAACGCAGCGGTGCCAGTGACCAACACGAACACTTATGGCGGCATCGACGCCAATACGTGGACGTTCTGGCGCAACTACGTGGACAACAATGCGGCTGCGGATTTGACTCCGGCACTGATTCAGGGTCACCTGAATCTGGCTTGGGCGAATCTGGTCCGCGGCATGGATCGCCCGGATTTGATTGTTATGGACTCTACGACTTGGCAGAACTACATGGCCTCGTTGCAAGCGCAACAGCGCTTCACGGATCCCAGCTCTGCAAAGCTTGGCTTCCCCACGATTAAGTTCATGGACGCGGACGTCGTTCTGGACGGCGGTATTGGTGGTTTCTGCCCTGCAGGTACCATCTTCCTGCTGAACACGAAGTACGTTCACTACCGTCCACACTCGGCCCGCAACATGGTTCCGCTGTCGCCTAACAAGCGTTACAGCATCAACCAGGATGCGGAAGTGCAGATTCTGGCCTTCGCTGGTAACCTGACTATGTCTGGTCGCCAGTTCCAGGGCCGTATCGACTACAATTAATCGGAGGAAGTTATGTCTAAGGCTCTCGTTGGTGCACCCATTGGTGCTGATGTCGATGGCATTTATGATGGCACGACTACGGTCGGCGAAAATGCCCCGATGCAATTGGGTACGGTCGTCAATGGTATTGACGGCACGACTTACATCCTCGTTCAGGCGGGTGCTAGCCTCATGGCTAGCACTGACGCTCCGAACGCCCTGGCTATTGACGAAAACTACGAAGCGCAGTTGATGACGTCTACGTTGGCCGCTGCCGGCCATGGTCTGGGTTTCGCCCCGCAGGCGATTATCGCAGACAACGACTTCTTCTGGGCACGTGTCAATGGCTCAAACTTCAATGCTCGGGTGGCTGCGTCTACGGCTGCTGATGCATTCTTGCGAACGACACTGGTTGCTGGTCGTCTGAGTGTCACGTCTACTGCGTCTGCTGTGGCCTTCCCAGCAGTACTGGTAACGGCGGCCTCTGCTTCCACGTCTGCTGGTAACTCGGTTCGTGAAGTGCTGGCGGGACGACTGGCTGCAGTTCGACTCGGGTTAGCGTCACTGCCGTAATCGTTATGGAAAAAGCAATACTCAAAGTAGAACTTACTTGCAATACTCCAGACAAAAAATTGGTAGAAAATCTCCGGGCATGTAAGGCCCGGAGTCTGCCGCTCGTTGGATTGACCACTGTCCCCAACGAGCGGCTTCTGCTGATTTGTGGATCTGGGCCATCGTTATTACAGTATTATAGAGCGGTGGCCGAAATGTGGCCGGCGCATGACACCATGGCCTTGAACGGGGCTTATAAAGCCCTACAGAGCATAGGAGTCATCCCCAAGTACTATGCTCAGCTAGATGCTCGTCCAGTGAATGTCAATTTTGTCACCGAGCCTGACGAGAACACCACATTTCTACTAGCTTCACAGTGCGACCCGCTGATGTACGAAGCTCTACGTGGACAAGACATACAAGTCTTTCATCTCAATACCCCAACCACACACGCAGTCTTCAAGGGCGCAGACATCTATTTTGGCGGAGGATCCACCATTGGAACCACGGCCATAGGGGTCGCTGCTGCACTCGGGTACAGATCTATTGGAATTTTGGGATACGACTCTTCTTTCCGAGATGGAAAGTCGCACATTCTACCTCAGGAGCAGAACGCTACAGTGGCAACGCTGCCAGTCTGGGTAGATGATAAGGAGTATCTCACTACACCTGCGATGGCAAAGCAGGTAGAGGAATTTCGTCCATGGATCAAGGGGTTGGAAGCTGTATTTCCAGATATAGATGTTCGCCTATTTGGGGAAGGACTTCTGTATGACTACATCATACGTGGTCAAACTATTCAAGCTACCCGTGAAAGTGAAGCTGCCAAGTACACGGAAATGTACAAAGATCCTAGCTACCGGATGCCGAAGCACAGGGCAGACAAGATTGCAGAAATCCTCTGCGAACGTCCTCGCGGTACTTTACTTGATGTTGGTACTGGGAGAGGAGAAACGCTCGACATCGCACGTCTACTGGGCTACAGTGCACGCGGCACAGAAACAGTGGACTATTTGGTTGAAGCCAGAGAGAATGTGGACCGAGGAGTTCTACCTCAACTTCATTACGCTGACAAGTCCTTTGACACAGTCACCTGTTTTGAGGTTATTGAGCATCTTCTACCTGCAGACGTTATGCCGGCTCTACGAGAGCTTAGGCGAATCGCCAAAGACCGAGTCATTATCTCAGCCGCTACATGCTCTGATATGCGGGGTGGAGTAGAGTTGCACCCCAGCTACAGACGCGAATGGGAGTGGGAAGAAACCTTCAAAGCCGCTTGGGGCTGGGAAGCTCAAATAACCAAGCTCGGCAACTTGTCCATCAACGACTATTCACCAGTTTATGAATATTGTCTGCGTACTACGGGCGAGTAAGGACTTTCAGCCGGAGCATGTGCGCTGGCTGAAGGCTCAATGTGATAAATTCGTCAAATACGACAAGTTCTATGTCTATCGTGACGTACCTGTTTCTGGACCAAACATCTACAACGTTCCCTTGAAAACAGATTGGCCGAAATGGTGGGGTAAATTTGAAGCTTACGGCGATAGGAATCTCAAGGGACCTTGTTTAATATTGGATCTCGATACCGTTATCGTAGCACCATTTGCCCCGACTGCCGAACAGCTTCGGCAAAATTGGATTTGCCGCCATCCAGTTAGGGATGGATTTAAGGCACCAGAGGAATTCAATTGCGGGGCAATGCTGGTAACGGAGAGTTTCCGCAAGAAGGTGTATGAGCACTTCAGTGTGTGCCCAAACGCACACATGGAAGACAATCATTGGGATGATCAACGGTATTTCAAACGATTTTTTGATGAAGATCTTTACAGATTCCAAGACGAGTTTTGGGACCAGTTTGTGAGCTTTAAGCTACACGTGGTACAGCATGGCTTGCGTGACGACAATACTTTTGTTATGTTTCACGGTAAGCCCCGACCGTGGGAAATTGAGCGTCCGTGGATTCCAAAGTTAGGAGATTTTGATGGTCACTTATACCGCTCTGGCGTCTGCGCTGAACGCTAACGCTGCTTCTGTCGCCTCTACTCTAGGTGGTGGTGCCATTGTCACTGGTACCATTCAAGGGCTGGCGCAGCTACTGCAAATTCTGGCCAGCAACAAGGGGCTAGGTACGCCGCCACTGCTCAAGAGCACCACGGCTAAAGAGCAGCTTAACCCGGAGTGAGCGATGCTTGCCCCAGGCATGACAATAAACTCCAATGGACGTATTACAGCGACCATTGGAGCTGCCACAGACCCTGACTTCTTCAACGAAGGTGTGGGGTACATGTCTAATGGAGAGCTCGCAATTGATACTGACGCCCCTGCCGGATCGAACTACACCTCCGGAATCCGTCAAAGTGCTCTTGGAGCATTTTATGGAACAACATCCACAGCTGCTACAGATGTATGGATCGGCGGCATCAGAGTCTCTGCAGCGGGGCAGCTCGTATATGAGCTTGCGAATGGAACACAGTACGTTAACGGGAACCCACTTACCGCTAACGGACGTCTTGCACTTATTTGAAGGAGAATGACTATGTTTAATGAAGCAGATATTGGTATGACGCAGATGGCTCTAGAAGAGTCTAATCGAAATGGATTTGACCGGGACAAGAATCTTCTGGTGTTTTTCTCGCATCGCCCACATCCAGACAAGACAGCCTCCGCCAAGGAAGGTCGGCCAATCTTCGTTTCCCGTGAGTATGTCACCATCATGGTACCCGGTGACAAAACCAATGTCGTCAATCGTCCAGTCAGTGATTTGGACCGCCGTCGCTTTGCTGACAAGTATGCTGCATTTAGGTCTGGTACACAGGACCAGCAGTCTGGTACGCCCCTTGATACAGTGCCTTGGATTACGCGCGAACAGGTAGAAGAGTTGAAGTTCTTCAATGTGCGTACACTTGAGCATCTGGCCAACATGCCAGACAGCAACGCACAACGATTCATGGGAATCAATCAACTTCGTCAAAAGGCGCGGGATCAAATTGCACTTGCTAAGGAGCAGGCACCTGCGCTACGCTTGCAAAACGAGTTGCGTGAAAGGGATGAACGCCTCGCCGTACTCGAAAAGCGACTGGCTGAAATGGCAACGAAGGTGGACACGTACGAAGCCATGAAAGAGGCTCAAGTACCTGCTAAGAAATGAAGTTAGTATGTACGGACTACGCTGGTTGGGATGAGGTAGTCACACAACTGGGAGCTCCTGCCGAGGTATTCTACCGCGGAGATGCTTCCAGCACTGTGAGTAACTACATCGTCGCCTATTACAGTGCAGCTCCGTACAACGTCATCGTTTACGAAAATCCTGGGGGCGTCTTAATCTCTACTGTGACAGGAGATTACGCCTCCGCTACTCGTATCCCCGGGTTGTTAAATGTGGAGGTCTAAATGGCTCGCTGGGAAACTGCGGGGAATATCGTAAACGATGCAGCCGTCGAGGTAGGGCTCGTAGCGGCATCCAACCCCTTTACATCTACCGACGCAGCTTTCGTACAGATGTGCCGAATGCTGACTGGCTGTGGGCGCGAATTGATCGGTGTCAAACAGTGGCAGAAATTCGTTTCCACCCACAGCTTCAATACAGATGATGAGGCTGACGGCGTCTATCCGTTGCCTAGCGATTATCTGTACATGATAGACCAAACGGGGTGGACGCCAACCAATCGTCTCCCCATGGGCGGCCCTTTATCTGAGCAAGACTGGGCGTTCATAATTGGGAGTGAGTGGAACCAATACACCATCTATGTTTCCTTTAAGGAAGCAGATGGTGAATTGTGGATTACACCCAACGATCCTCCTCCTACGAATATAGACATCACGTTCCAGTACGTGTCTAATAACTGGGCTGAAACTTCCGCGGCCGTGGCCATCAATCGTGTCACGGCTACTGATGATACTGTCTACTTTCCCCCAGTATTGATTACAAAGCTGCTCAAGTTGCGGTTCTTGGAAGCTAAGGGATTTGATACAACTGCTGCACTCGGGCAGTACAATACCGCACTGGCGACGTGGTTGCCTAAAGATAAGTCGGCTCCAGTCCTTAGCATGAGCAATCGTCGACTGTTCCCGTATCTCGACTGGCGTAACATTCCAGAAACTAACTTCGGTCCGCCGTAGTGAAATACCCTGTTAACCCATCCGGGTTGCGACCTGTACAGGTCCAATCCGTCCAAAGTCAGCCATACCCCGCTCCTGTCGGCGGGGTTAATGCTATTGATGGTCTGGCTGCGCCCATGTTCCAGGATGCCATTTATGCGTTCAACATGGTACCGTCTCAATACGGCGTTACCGTACGCGATGGATATCAGGAATGGTGTACCAATGTAGGTACGAATGGCGTACGCACGATTATCCCATACGTCAGCACTCTTTCTTCTGAAGATAAGCTGTTTGCAGCCGCCGAAGATGGTATTTATGATGTCACGGCCAGTGATACGAGCCCACCATCAGTACTTACTTTTGGCACCGCTAACTCTACGTCCGGTTATGGTCAGTACGTAAATTTTATTAATCTTGGCGGCAACAAGTTCATCCTATATTGTGATGAAACCAACGGCTATCATCTCTATACTCAGGCGACTGACACTTGGTCCGTCGTTGCCGCTGGTACAGGTGCCGGACAAATTGATGGAACTGACCCCGGCGATTTCTGCTTCTGCATGATTTGGAAATCTCGTGTCTGGTTTGTTCAGAAGGATACAGGAGATGCATGGTACTTGCCCGTCGGGCAGGTCACTGGTAAGGTAACTAGGTTTAACTTTTCAAACAAATTCAAGCAAGGTGGTTATCTTGTTGGATTATGGAATTGGACCGTCGACGGCGGCGAAGGTGTCGACGACTACCTCGTCGCAATTTCTTCCGCCGGGGACGTTGTTGTTTATAAGGGGACCGACCCTGATACCGCATCTACCTTCGACCAACGGGGTGTCTACTACATCGGGCCAACACCTGCTGGACGACGGTGTGCCGGCTCTTTCGGTGGCGAGCTATATCTACTTTCCAGCTATGGGTTAGTCCCCATTTCCAAGTTAATGTCTGGACAGGTGGTTATCGATACGAGTATTCTCGTTAGTCGGAAGATCACCAAGCTCATCAACATAGAGATGGCGAGTTCCCGTATGGATTTGGGCTGGGAAGTAAAGCTACTACCCAACCAGAATCTGTTGATGATTTCTACTCCCAAACAGGACAATTTTGATTACATACAGTTCGTTCAGTCAATCGATACGCGTGGGTGGGCGCTCTATAGAGATTTCCCTTACGAAACTGGAGATTCGTGGAATGATGTTTTCTATGTAGGTACAAGTGACAATCGCGTATTGATTCACACAGGTACACTGGACAACGTCACTTTAGCCGACCCCAATGCTGGCGATGAAGTTGAATTTTCTATTTTGACGTGGTACAATGATTTAAGTACACCAGCGCAGAATAAGATTACTCAACTCATACGCCCAACGTTCATTGCTGAACGTGTACCTGACTACGCCATATTGGCGCGGTATGACTATGACCTCCAAGAAGCCCTTGCTATCGCAATCCCCTCTACTCCTACAGGTGACGTCTGGGACGTTGCTATATGGGATACCGCAGTATGGGGAGTTGGATTGGCAACCTCCAATGTTCTCTCTGGAGGAAGTGGAATGGGACGATCCATTGCTATTGCCCTTAGAGGAACATCTGCAGCAAGAACAACCCTTGTTCGATTCGATCTTGCCTTCACATACGGTAACATCCTATGAGAATCGAGAGGATGGATGTGAATCAGGGATTGAAATTTCTCCAGGCTATTTCCTACTCACCGACTGGACATTTTAAGGGAATCGTACAGCTGAATGATTATTTGGAGATAGTGGCGGCCGTCGGGTATGATAATTGGACTCCGAATTCTGTACAGATGCACATATGGATTCCCAAGCCCGCAGAGATGACTAGAAAGTTCATACAAGAAGGTTTTCGCTATCCATTTGAGAATGGGAAGGGGCTTGTCATAGGGCTAACTCCGGGCAATAATGCAGCAGCTCTGCGCTTCAATAAGCGAGTTGGCTTCAAGGAAGTCTACCGTATGCGGGATGCCTGGGACAAAGGCATCGATGTTGTAGTGCAGGAAATGCGACGGGAAGAATGTAGGTGGTTGAGGAGGTCAAATGAGCTGGTTCAGCAAGAAGTTAAAGAAGGTCACCAAAGTGCTGGATCCTGTGGGCGCCAAACTGCGCAAGTCCACCGGAGGCAGCTACGGCGACCCGATGAATTGGTATCAGTCCAAGCCGAACCAGACGATTCCCTATCAACAGCGGACTAGTCCAGGGCTGACAGCACAACCTTCCGGCCCCGCGCCCCCAGGCATGTCTTTTGGACAGAATACGGGTGGATACAATTATCTACCCAATCGTTTCGCCGGTGGAAATATGGCTCCGCCGATGGCTGGCGGTATGAGTTTCGGCGGACCTAGAGACGCCATGGCCCAGACCATGCCTCAGCAGCCACAGCCGACAATGAATCCGCAAATGCAGAACCAGATGGCGCGAATTGGTGCGATTCGAGGTAGTACTGTATGAGTAAAAACACTCCGGCGCCTCCGGATTACGCCGGAGCTGCCAATGCTCAAGCACAGTCCAGCCGTGAAGTTACGGAGCAGCAGACGTGGGCGAATCGTCCAACGATCAATACACCATTCGGCCAGCAAACTTGGGCTGTACAGCCCACCTGGGACCCATCCACCGGCCAGTATATCAACCAGTGGACGCAGAATACCAACCTGACCCCGGAGAGTCAGGCTGCTTTGGATTCACAGCAGCGGCTGCAGCAGGGCCGTTCGAACATGGCGGAGGGACTGCTTGGTCGGGCTCAGCAGGAGTACGGCCAGCCGATGAATTGGGATCAATTCACCCAGCTCTCTGGTGGATTGAACGTACCTGAATATCAGAGTGAACAGATCCAGCGCGGTATTGGAAATACAGGCGATTACTCCAAACGCGCTGAAGATGCGATTTACAATCAGTGGGCTTCTCGCCAGGACCCGCGCATGGCGCAGGACCGCGAAGCTCAGCGTACTCAGCTCTACAACATGGGGCTGAAAGAGGGAGATGCTGCTTATGATCGTGAAATGCAACGGCTCGACCAGGATCAGAGCGATGCCCGTCTTCAGGCTCAGTATCAAGCAACGATTGGCTCTGGCGCGGAAGCGCAGCGCATGCAGGGTATGGATGTCCAGAGCGGCAATTTCGCCAATTCAGCTGCCCAGCAGGCTCTACAACAACAGCTGGCTCTGGGCACGCAGCGATTTGGACAGCAGCAGACGGCCGCAGGATTCCAAAACACTCTGAGGCAGCAGCAGATTTCTGAGGAAATGCAGCGACGAGGTTTCAGTCTGAATGAAATCAACGCCATTCTCACCGGGCAGCAGGTCGGTATGCCGTCCATGCCGGGATTCAATGCAGCTAATCGCAGCGAAGGCGTACAGGCGCTCCAGGGTGCGGGCATGCAGAGTCAAGATGCGTGGAACGCGTACAATGCTCAACAGCAAGCGACGCAGGGAACGTTGTCGGGCTTAGCCGGCGGTGCTATGATGTTTAGTGACCGCCGGTTGAAGAAGAATGTACGTCAAGTCGATGTACGTGATGATGGACTTCCCCTTTACCAGTTCCACTATGTGTGGGAGGATACTGATAAGACTCCACACATGGGGTGTATGGCTGATGAAGTGAAGAAGATTTATCCCAATGCGGTAATCCGCATCCACGGTTATGACATGGTGGACTATGGACGACTTCCTTAGTGTTGAAGATCTGACCGAGGAAGACATCAATGCCATCCTCGGGCTCGGTACGGCGGAAGACGAAGCCGCACAGCTGGAAAATCAGCTGGCCATGGCCAATAAATTGCGTTACCAATCCGGACCGGAAGGACGCGGCTATGGCGGAATCTATACTGCAGCTAGTCCGCTCGAACATGCTGCCTACGCATGGCAGGGAATCGAAGCGAAGAAGGACGCAGAAAAGTTAGGTGCAGAACAGGATGCGCTCATGCAGCGGCAGACGGATGCACGGCAGAAATTTTTTGATGCCATGATGCGTCGCCAAGCTCCGCAGGCCCAGGCAGGCTATGGTCCGCAGCCGTTTGACCCTAGCGAGATCTACTAATGGACAACATCTACGATGTTCTAATTGGAGAATCTCCCAAGGATGCCGATAAGGCAGCCGCGACTGCGGCTGCCCTTCGCAGACGTCGTAGTTTTGGTGAACTCGGCATGCTGTCGGGGGATAAAGTCCTCAGTAAATACGGTCAAAACGCTGTGGGGCAGGCTGATGAATACGCTTCACGGATACAGCAGACTCGTCAAAGGGACATTGATAACGATCAAACGCAACGTTATCAAGAAGGACAGCTTGGACACATGGGAAGCGTCCTTAGTGAAACTATGCGTTCCAATAAGGAACGAGAGCGTCTCACAGCTCGTGGACAAGATCTTGCCCTATTGGCCGCGCAAGCTCGTGCGCGTGCAGCCAATAAACCACCGAAACTGACTGTTGCCGATCGACGAGATCTTACAGAGGGTGCAGGCTTGGTCGGTAATCTACAGGACCTGCTCACGTCATTCAAAGATGACTATGCAGCGCCTCAGGTCATGGGTAAATCTGTCCCCATGGCCCGGCCCCTTATGAATACGATGTCGGCTATGGGGCTCGGTAATAAGGAAATGGATCAAGCGCAGGATTGGTGGGCGGCCAGTGATCGTCTATATACTCTGTTCCAACGGAATAAACTCTTCGGCGCCACTTTGACCGGTAACGAAATGAAGGCTTGGTCGCAGGCCAACGCGAACAAGAACATGAAACCAGATCAAATCAAGCGCATGCTGAACAGTATCCTCGGCACGGCCATGAAGGATCTGCGGTCAAACGTTGACGGCTTTGTCGAAGGTGGGTACGACACCGATCAACTGGCAGCCTTAACACAACGAGCGGGTGCTTGGGGACCTGAAGAGGCTGTTGCGGAACCTGAAACCAATATGGAAGAAGAGGACTTCGGTGATCTTTCGCCAGAAGAAATTGAGGAGCTGAAACAGCTTCGGGAGGCCACCGGTGCCGGGCGCTAGGGAAGAGTTGGAACACCTGCGGAAGCAGAAGCGTCTACAGGAGTTAGAGGCGAGGGTCGTTGGTGCCAAGAAACCTTCGGAGAATCCGGCACAGGAGACTTCCTCTTTCCGCCGCTTCGGTCAAGGCATGGCTGACCGCCTTACTACGAATGTTAACAAGATTGCCAACTTGGAAGACACGGTTGGACGTAAAATTCTTGGCGCAGCTGGCGTGGAGTTACCAGAAACTCCTGCGAAGTATCCTTGGTCTAAGGAGTCTATCGCGCAGCAAGAAGCTGCTGCTGCACCTGTAGCGGACACTACGGCTGGTACAGTTGGTAGCATTGCGGCCGATGCTATTATGACTGCCCCTCTAGGTGCCATAGGGCGCGGCATGCAGGCCGGCGAACGGCTGCCAGTGGTGGGCCGCCTGTTAGGCAATCGCACCGCACAGGCTGCCGTAGAGGGCGGAGCAGCTGGTGCCATGACTGCCGACCCTGGTAGCCGTGGAGAAGATATGACCCGTGGTGCTCTTACGGGCGGAGCGCTGGAACGTGGCGGGCGCCTGCTTGGTCGAACGATGGAAGGTTTGGTTAGACGCTCTCCGGAAGCTCAGGCCCTGGACAATTTGGCCGATCTTCACGGTACCCAGGTTCGTCTGCCTCTCGCTACAGCTGCGAGTGAAGAAGGAATCATTTCACCCTTTGCCAAGTTTCTTTATGGCAGGGTGCTCCCCGCATTGCCCGGCACCAGTGGTACACTAGGGCGGCAATCGCAGCGCGCAGCAGCCCAACTAAGGGAGATAGCTATGCGGGAAGCAGCCCCGGGGGGTATGGGGAGTGTCGGCCCTGGCTACGCAGGCGGTCTACCTATGACTACTGCGAAACAATCAGGGGCTGGTAGCAACGTGCGGGTGTCTATGAAAGATATCCAGGACGCCTTTGCCAGGGAATATGACGATACTATTGGCTCTTACGCGTTTAATAAGCCTGATCCACAGGAGTTTATGACGCGGTTGAAACAGTTGCCCGGCATGGACGATTCGACAGCAGCTCGGGTGGCACAGGACTTAGATTCTCTGGCAACCAAGTACACCAAGAATGGCACCCTGGAAGGTAGTAATGTTGGGCGCATGAAGAGTGAACTCGCACGTCTTGGCGAACAATCGCAGGATGAATTGGTAGGCGAAGCTTACAATCAGTCGCAGGAATTTATAGACGACTTTGTACGACGTGAATTGTCGCAAGGCAATAAGTTCCAAAACATGGTTGATCTGCAACGGTATATGGATCTCGCTGCCCCGTGGAAGAATTTCCAACGCGTTCAACGAGCGGCAGCACGTAGTGCTGATCCTGAGGGGCAGTTTACGCCGGAAGAGCTAATGCGCTCTGTCAAGTCTATGGCCAATGATAAGCAGCTTGCAAGAGGTAGCGCACCTATGCAAGAATTAGCGTCCATTGGACAGAAGACTGTTGGAGCTTCCCCCGGGCAACCGTCGTTTCTTGAACGAGGCATGGCTTGGGGCGCTTTGTCCGGTATGGGGCTTGTCGGCAGCCCGATGGGGGCAGCGGCGACGTGGGCTGGTGGACGTACCCTCGCTAGCCCCGCTGTACAGGATATTCTAATGGGAACCAATGCAACTCAGCAGGCATTGGCGAAGGCGTTGCGGAAGCGACCAATGACGAAGAGAATGATGGGTGCTGAAGTTCGTAACCTCGGAGCTATAGAGGCCGCTGACGATGAGTAGAAATAGCAGCGGAACATACAGTCTACCGGCAGGCAATCCTGTCGTCACGGGCACGACTATTACCTCCGCGTGGGGTAATACGACTATGTCCGATATTGCGAGTGCACTCACTGACAGTTTGAGTCGCACGGGCCTAGGCGGCATGCAAGCCGGACTTGGCCTGTTCGACGGCACCGCATCTCTCCCCGGCTTGGCATGGACGACTGAATTAACTTCCGGATTCTATCGCGCCGGGGCGGCGGATTACCGCTGGGTCGTAACTACGACCGAACTGCTGCAGCTGACCAGCAATTTGCTCAGATTGTCTGGTACAGCCCCTATATTCCGTATCAATGAAAGCGACGCTGCGGCGAATAATCGCCTATGGGACATCATAGCGTCTGGTGAAGATCTAAATTTTCGCGTACTCACCGATGCCCTGGTAGCCACCAATTGGTTGACGATTACGCGTACGGCTGGCGTCGTCGATCTCATAACTCTATCGGGGGCTACTACAGTCACTGGCGTGTTGACGCTGAATGCCGCCAACCCATCAGCAATTATATCTTCCGCCACGCCGATGGTGCGGTTAGATGAATCGGATGCAAGCGCAAACAATCGCATTTGGGATGTGATGGCGTCCGGAGAACAGTTTGTCTGTCGTATTGTTAACGATGCCGTGGCTGTTGCGACCAACTGGCTGGTTGTAGATAGAACTACGACCACGGTCGACACTGTAAATTTCCCCAATGGTATTCTACAATACGGTGGTGTTGAGGTTGGCTATCGTAATCTGGTTGACAACACACAGGCAGGTAACTACACAGTCGTAAATGCTGATCGCGGTAAGGCAGTCGTTTATTCTGGTACCGGCGGACATACATTTACATTTGATACCGCGACTGAAGCCAATAGCTTACTCATTGTTATGAACAGTGGCTCTGGAAATCTTACCCTAGCCGGTTCCGGGGTTACACTATTCTGGTTCAATGGTTCAGGCACTATTTCTAGCGGTAGCAGGACTCTAGCTGTGGGTGGAGTTGCCAGTGTTCAAAAACCCAACGGGTCAACCTCCAATGCTCGTGTCTGGGGTGTGGGACTGTCATGACTGCCGTTCACAGTGCAACTGTTCTTACAGCTGCAGCATCATTCGCCTATACGGTGGGACTTGGTAATCTTAACAATAGCCCCACCATATTCGGCTATGCCAACCCGATTACCGGAGACTCTAACCCTGGTACAATTAGTCCCGCGACCACACTTAAAGGAGCACTAATCCTACGTTTACGGTCTGCTCCTTCGCTTGGCCAGGATTTTTATATTCAAATAAACGGTACAGTTGCTCAGTCATTTTGGCGACAGATTTTAATTCAAGATAGCGGTGGAGTTTGGACTCCACTAAATTCATCTGGGGCGAATTCCTTTGATACGACCGGAGGAACCAGCCAGTGGCGATATGGGGCTGGGTCGTTCCCATACTGGACTGGCGTTTCGCCCAGCCCACGTTCGGTGATTTTTTTCGTCTAAGGAGAACGTATGGAATATATTACCCTCAAAATTTCGGCCACGACTTTGAATACTATAGGTGCAGGATTGCAGGAACTGCCCTATAAGCTCGCTAACCCAGCTATTGCAGAGATTGATAGTCAGGTGAAACAATATCTTGCCTATAAGGAAGACACCAGTGTCCGAGCCGAGAGTAGTCAAGCTGGAAACACAGATGGAGACGGTAGTGGACCAGATAGAAACTATATTGACCAAGATAGACAAGCTGGATGACAGAGTCCGGAGTCTTGAGCGATATATCTACATTGCGTTTGGTCTGTTGGGTGCGCTACAGTTTATCGCTCCATACATCAGTAAACTTATAGGAGAATTGAAGCCATGAAGTCGTTATTGTTTGTTCTGCTCTTCGCCTTTGCGGAGGTGGCCAGTGCGGGGAATGTTACTCTGACCTGGGTGTTTGATACGAGTGCCACTGCCACATGTGCAGACGGTTCCCCTGCGACTGGTTGTCCTGTAGATTCCTTCCAGGTACAGGAGCGCATTAACTCAATCTGGACAGCCAAGACTCCCAATATTTCCGGCGCCTCACGAAATACTACGTACACGAACGTATCTGCCGGACAGCACTGCTATCGGATCTTGGCAAGTAGCAGTGGTACTCTGTCCGTGCCTAGCAACGAGGCGTGTATCACAGTTGCCCCCAGCGCCCCCAAGGCCCCGGTGATCACCGTAACGGTGGCGATTGGAAGCCCATGACTCTTAGGGAACAAAGGAGCCTCTTTGCGAGGCTCCTACCCAGGCTTTTGGACTATATCCACAGTCAGGGTTATGAGTGTACTATCGGCGAGGTCATTAGAAGCCCCGTACAGGCAAAGCTGAATGCCAGTGCGGGAGTTGGAATTGATAACAGCCTTCATCTGGTTGGACTTGCCGTTGACATCAACCTCTTTGATGCTGGCGGAAAGTATTTGAGCGATACTAGGGATCACCAGTTCTCCGGGACCTATTGGAAAACTCTGCACCACCTCGCCCGTTGGGGTGGTGATTTCCGTCCTAAGCCTGACGGTAATCATTATTCCCTCGAGTGGCAGGGTAGGAAATAACCTGCTCTTCAAAAATTATGTCGTTATTCAATCGGTTGCCCCGTTGTAGCGTGTCACGCAGGTCTTCGAACTCCTCGTTAGTCATAGCTAACTTTCCCGCTAATGCCAATGAGCCAAGTGTTCTACCGACCCACATCCGGAAATGCGTGTGATTTCCGGCCCGCTTGTAGACAAATTTTAAAACCAACAGTCATGCTCCTTGTTGTAAAGACACCGGGGGTCTTCCAACCCCCGGTCCCTTCGGCTGCCCATTTTTTGAACCTGCGCCGCACAGGTAGCGGGAAGTCCACTCCTTTCGAGGAAACAGCGCAGAACGCGCTATAGAACCACACAGCCCGGAGTGGAACCCAGGTAGGCTTACTGGGGAGGAAGAAGGCCGTGTGATTGGTTGATTCATTCGCTATTTGCCCTTCGCAGGCTTTCCCTTGCCTTGATGCTGTTCGAGAAGGTTAACTCCGTACCTTGTTTCCGCATGTTTTTGAAGAAAGTGCAAAGCTTTTTCCAAATCTTCGACACCATTCTTCTCCCGCGTTACGTACTTTGTTATCTGTCCAACCAGATAAGGGCTATTCGCATAGAGATCCCAATGCTGTATATGGCCGCCGCAATGAGGGCAAGTCCCAACAGCTTCCTGGTAATGCTTCCCACCTACCTGCCTATCGTTCGCAGCCATAGTGCTACCCCTTTATGGTACCCGGTTCGTTAACCGATTGCCACTTAAAGTGGTTCCGTAGATACAGCCCCGTCAGTACCAGATTCAGGGGTAGTAGTCCCCACGTCTGGCTGAGAAGAATCCACGCCAGCCAGAGGATCTGGTTGCAAAGAGCTAATATCCACGCCTTCGGCCATTTGTTGCCTGCTAAGTACACCTGCGTAATAGTCACGCCGCTTATCACCCACGGTAGCATTTCTGCGACTAATCCACTCTTCACAGGCAATTCTCCAGTCATCCGCTAAGATTTCGTTCGTGTCGTAAGGCAGACCAGCCTTTCGTCCCCACCAGACTTTGTGCATCGGCGCTGCTACGTTACGCATCCACTGCGTCCGTATTGGACCAGATGGCTGCTTGGGCAGCCCCACCATATTTAAACAGTCCTCCACAAAGTCTGCATACGTTTCGTTACCGCTCAGTAACGGATATGGGCGCACGGTATAGTTCTGTCGTGCGTACACATTTTCTCCCGAATAGGCTCCCCCCATGTAATAGTCGAAATTGGGAACAGATTCGTAAATGTGGAGATTCTGAGTAAATACATAGTATTCACCCATAGGCAGACCAGCCGACCGTGCAATCAATTCTTGTAACATTGTCATATGGCAGATATTCGCCCCCAAGGCACCCCAGATGAGATCATTACTACGGTTAATGACCGACATCTGCAGTTCACCATCCACCACTCGGAAGAGTAGCTGTGTATTGCAGGGAACATCTACCCCGCTATGCCCCAAGTCAGCCTCTGGGTCCCACGTGTTGATTACCAGTCTGCGGTCCAGTGGATTTTCCTTTAGCAGTTTAATCACTCCTTTTATCTGGTCGAACCAGAAGTGGTTCCTCCAACGAGCTCCATAGGCAGCGTGTTGGGTGACTCCGTTGTCACTGAAATTCAACATGTTTTTGTTGAAGTGTGCAATCCATTGAATATCGTTACTGCCTGCCATCATCCATACGAACTCCATTACGTGGAAGAATGGATTGGCGTCACGTGTGGGATCCGTAATCACCCGTTCGTCAGGCTGCATTAGCCTCAGAACTACTGGGCTGAGAATACTGCGAACTGGACCATTGCGCGAGTTTTCCTCCAGCGCAAATGTTCTCATCTTGTATAGTGCTTCACGAAACAGGGCTGGGGCATTTCTACCGGTAATAGTGATCATTTTCCTGGATAACCTCGTTTTGAACGACCAGTGCCACTTCTAACTCGACAGTATTTGTCAAACTCACATAGACAATTCTGCAAATCCTGCATGTTGAATTTTCCATCAGTTACGAGCAGAGTTGCTGCCTTCCCGGGAAGCTGGTCACGGACTTCCAAAATTGCAGTTTCGTACTCGCTTAATTTTATCTTCCTTCCATAATACCATGCCAATCCTCGCAAGCTACCCGGCCCTGGTGCAGACCACATACTCCAATCTTCTGCCGTGTACAGCGGATGTCCAGGAGTGTTCTTTAAGTCGGCCAGCACTTGGGCGGCCATGAAACTGCCCATACCCTCCAACGTAATATAGTCGTCGTAGCGGCACGCAAGCGTACGGGTGCTACCTGTATATGCCCCGCGCCAGCGCGCAGCGCCTAGCAAATCGTACGCAGCCGGGAGCACATTCCTACATAGGTACTGTGCCTTGCCCATAGGTAGGCCATGCGTAGTTACGACGTATGCATTGCCCCAGACTTTGTGACCCGCCGCTGCGATGTCTTCTATGATGGAAAGAATTTTCTGAGGATCAGTAACGATTCCCTTGTTGTCCGGGTAAGTGAGTCTCTCCAGTGTTTCAGGCCAGTTTAGGAAACGAGCCACGACCATAGCATACTCATAATCATCCCAACCGATCTTATCAGGATTCCAATTCCCACGAATCCAGCGTGTAACCCTGTCATCTTCCCTCCGCACATTGCAGAAGTACGTTTCTTGGAATACCCAGTCGGGGGACCAGGGTTTGGGAAGTCCAGCCTCTTTAGCTTGTCGTATTTTCTCCCTTTCCTGAATCCAGTACGCTAGTAATTCTTTTGGATTTTCCGTATTCATACGCCTTCTTCCACGCTATGTTAACGTCTAATCGTGTTCCACCCCAATTTCCTGATTCCTTCATAACTACACGAACGAACTTTGGATGGAGTTGTTTAAGATCCTGGGCTGCTTCGTTGTGCTTTTCCAGTGTACGTGATTCGCTACACCCACCCGGCGCGTTACTACCACCTCTCTGATTGTGGACCCAGTTGTTTAGCACCCGGTTAGCATACCCTAGTTCAAGCAGCTGTAGTGTAGCGTCAAAGTCCTCCATAAACGGTAGTCGGTCAAAGCGAACACCGAACATACGAAACTTCATGGGGTCGATGCCATGCACCCGTAGTTGTCGCGATGCCAATTTGAATTCATTGGTATCGTAATTGGCACCTTCACGGGCAGATACCCCCACCATGGGATGTCCACTTCGAAGTGAAACTAAGATCTCATCCAGCATGTTGTGAACATCTTCATCCGTAGCGGGCCTGAACTTGGTAGGCTCGTCTTTACGACGGACAGCGAAATCCAAGTCGTCGTCCAGCATTATCATGTAATCATTCGTATGATCTATCAGCCACTGACGTGTCTTGCCAATGTCCTGTATTTCAGGCGGGAGTTCAATAAGCGGATAATATGCACGATCGTACTTGTGCTCTTCACGAGCTTGCACTACGAGATGAGTGACAAATTTAGCAGTATGGGGAAGATTGTCCCACGTTATCTGTCGGTCTGAGCGACCGTACGTAGGAATAAAGATACGCATTATTCTACTCCGGTACGTGAGGCTCGGCCGGGGGCGGGTACGTTGGTGGGAGCCCGTACGACGGGATCAACGTGTGCCCCCGGCCTCGCCGGTCAATTAGGCGCCGGTTTCCGCAGCGATGACTTCGCTGACGTCACCAGTCTGCTCCAACTCCTTGGCCTTCTGTTCGGCCAGAACCGGATCCGCCTCAATCTTAATGCGGAAGTCTTCCATCTTGTGCACGGAAGCTGCCAATTCTTCGTCGCTGAGTGCTCCCAGCGCAACGAGCATCTGGCCCATATCCTCTTCATCGTTGATGTAGTCTTCCAGGGCCTGCAGGGAAATCGTCCTCACGTTCTCGCTCATCATTCATTCTCCTAGTAGTTAAAAATAACGCGGCCGGAGCATTTCGGCTCCGGCCACTTTTGCAGACTACTTTTATAGACGCGAATGTCTGCCAGCGCGCCCTTGTTCAGCCCACCTTGATGTAGCCGTGGCCAACATCGTAGGTAATATCCGCATACGTACCAGGACGCTTTTTGTCCTTGAACGTAAATTCCGCCGTGGCGGCGAAGAAATCGCCAACCGTCTGGCCGCTCTTGTAGAACTCAAAAATAGCCGCAGCGGCGCTGCCAGCCTTCTTCGGGTTCTTCTCAGCCAGCACGGTAATCACCGCGTCTTCCGGGTACATCTTCGACAGGTTGGTGCGGCTGGAAGCTGCTTTGGCGACCGGGGCTTCCCCCGCAGCCTCTTCACTGGCACCTTCGACCTTCTCCTTTTTCGGTTTGCGTTGACGCTTCGGCTTCTCCGTCGGGGGAGTCAGGTCAGCGCTTTCAACCGCGCCACCTTCCACAACCGGGGGCGCCAATTCGTCAACAGCTGCATGGTCAGTCATCGTCTTCTCCGTTAGTAGGTGTTTAAATAGGATTTCTAATCCCAAGTTAATCCTACTACTCCTCATATTAGTTGGCAATAGGCGGAATACGTACAGCCTGTCTGGTTTCGTCATTCATTATGCACAGGCTGCGATCTCGTGGAAAGCCCTGTATGAAGGCTGCCACGGAACCAACTCTGTACACAGTATTTTCGCTAATAACCAGACAGTAGTACTCATTCCCCTCACGCCACAAAAAAGCATCGCATCCCGCTAACTCTACGTTTGGTACGTTCATTGCTTGCCTTACGTAGTGGCACCATAGTAGGTGGTATCACTAGCCTCCGCAACAATTCTGGCCGTCTTGAGTGCTGCTAAGACGGACTGTTGAGTTCTATCTTTCATGTTCAAAGCCTTTGCTACGTCTTCATCCTTTGTGTCTTCTGCTACGATGTGATACACAAATACTTTTTCGGCTGATTGTCCTTGTCTATAGACTCGGGCAATGGCTTGATCGTAATGTTCAAGGTTCCACGGTATTCCAAACCAGACGATATGATGGCAATTTCCCTGCAGGTTGAGCCCATGGCCGGCGGAAGCAGGGTGAGCAAGCAAATGGGGGATGTCTCCGCGATTAAACCCATCACAAAGCTCATCAAACTTTCCACCCACAACCCCACTAAGATTAGGAACGTTGCCGATACGATTAGAAATACGCTCGGCATCATGCCTATATTCGTAGAATATAAGGACGGAATGTCCATTAAGTTCTTCCAGAAGGCTTTCTAGAGCTTCTAGCTTCTCCTCGTGTAATTCTTTCCAAGTGTCCGTTCCTGTGTATAGCGCTCCATTTGCAATCTGGCGCAATTTTGTCCCAGCGGCCGCCGCATTGAGGGCAATAACTTCCTCCCCTGACTCCATTTGAACCAGGAAGTCTTTTTCCAGTTCGTCGTATAACTTTCTGCTGGTCGGGGGTAAGGAAACTGTCAAGTTTTGCGACACTAACTCCGGCATTTCCAAGTATTCTTCGGCGCTGAGCTGTAAAATTAGCGGCGAGATCGTTGTAGTTATCCTCTCGAATGCGTCCGGCTGGGGCTTCCACTCGTACCCCCCGTAACCGCTCGGCACGAAGAACTCTTGTCTGTAGTGCGTTATGAAGCGCCCCAAGGATCTTCCCAGGTCTAGGATATAAATTTGCCCGAAGAGGTCTAACAACCCGTTCGGCACGGGGGTACCCGTTAGGATCCAACGCCTTGAAAAAGAAGCTAAGTGCGGCTTCAGCACTTTGAACCTCTGGGTTGATGAATTTTTGAACTTCGTCGACTCGTCTACTATTAGGACGTCGAACTCTGGCCTTTTTCGCTTTGCGTCGAATAGCCACGGTATACCCTCTGGATTGATTATATAGACATCTACGTCTTTGGCGAGAGCAGCTTCTTTGCTGCTGCCATGCACTATAGTGTACGTAATGTCAGCAAATTCCGCCCATTTCTTTATTTCATCAGGCCATACCTTGCGCATGGGCCGCAGCGGGGCAATGATCAGTGCTTTGCCGACAAGACCCTTCTGCTTTAGGATCTTAAATGCCATCAAACAAGTGGATGTCTTTCCCAGTCCAGGGTCTAGGAATAGTCCAACGGAGCCCTGCTGCATCATAAGTTGCAGCGCCCTCAATTGGTACGGCTGCGGGGTCCAGGTGATTGTGGAGGATCGCTTTGGCGTGTTCGTAGTTATCGCATCCATAAACCAAGCCTCTACGTTGTACGATTTGTGTTGCCCAGTACCGCTGTAGCAGCGTGGGGTCTTTACCCGCGCGCTTAAATTCAATCCAAAGGTATCCGCCCCAGGGAGCTTGGAAAAGCTGATCCGGCTTACCCTTATTCCCCAGGGCGTTCATTTTCCAATGTAGGTAGTTCAAGCCCACAGCGTAAGTGACAGCCTTATCCTCAAGAAGTTTCTCAAGAGGTGTGTTCACCATGGCTACTGTCCAATATATCTAGATAATATCCCAATTTAACATCGAGCAAATGCCCCTCTTTAAAATACGCATGGACCTCCTTTGGATTTAGAGAATGGACAGAAGCGGCAACCATAGCCCGGCGTAGGGACACATTGACTGTCTCGCTCCATCCTCTCAATTCGAGCAGTCCAACGTGCCCTGAGTCCGTCCAACTGGTCACGGTGATAGGTTGTATTTCGCTCCTGTCGCAAGTCTGTATATATAAAGGTTGCCTTAACCTCCCTTGCCTCCGGCACGTAACTGAAAAGACTGGTAGCATAGAACTCACCTTGTTTACCGTGAGAATCATAGATTTTTCCGGTCTTCCAATCCTGGACGTGTGCTAGTAGTTGTCCCTCCCCGTTTGGGATCCAGATGTCTGCGACCCCGATAATCCAGGCGTTTTCATCGTCCCACGTGGTAGGCTCCCACGATCTAGTGACTGCGAATTTATATTCAGCCTTCGCACCGATAGCTCGAAGTCGCGAAAGATAACCGTCATAGAATGTAAACTGTTCTGTTGGGACAACAGGTTCAGGGCTGACAATAAGCTGTTCAAGCTGTTTGTGATAATCAATTCCTCGCTGAGCGGCGGGGCTTGCGAGGATCTCTCGTCGTTCGTCATACTTATACCTCTTCTTGGCTGGACACTCCATGTACATGGAGATCTTGGTGTATGAATGTCTCACGGCAGTTTCTCAATCAGGGCTTCCATTTGCTTGATTCGCATATGTTCAACCCACGATAGTCTGAGATGATCTGCATTTAGAACATCCGCTGCTGCTTTGAGATCATCAAAGATCTTAAGCAACTCATCCGGGGATGTTCTCATCACAATCTGTAGTCGTCGATTCCAGGACTCTGCCTGTTCCGCCTCGTAAGCAGCCTTTTTACCGTCGCTCATTAGTCACACTCCTCTATCTCTTCCCAGTTGGGGCCCATGAAACCTTCGCTCTTAAACGGAACATCGAAACGATCCTTGTCCATGGCTTCCTTCAGAACTACCATATGCTTAGGAGCTTCTTCCTTGGGCGCGCTGATGTTTATTTCGTCGTGGACAGTGGCAAGGAAAGTTGAATCCCAGGTTCGGTTGTCGTCCCAATCAATGATGGACTGCTTGGTTTGGTCGGCTGCACTTCCCTGGACGAGATAATTGAGCAGCTTATATTCAAAGGATCTAAGACGTCCTTCAATAATTTTTGAAGACTCCACAAAGTATTCACGGCCTCCCCATGTACGTATAGCTTCACCTCTACGACCTGCATTTTGCACATCCTTAATCAGTTGTTTAACATCGGGCATTGCATTCAGCACGGCGTTACGTAATGCCTGCGCTACTTCATATTCTTCAATCCCTGTTTGACGCATAACGCCAGGGACACCAGCTCCGTATATGAGGGAAAATCCGGTGATTTTGATGTACTTTCTGGCGTAATCGACTCCGGTAATTTCAAGCGCCCGCTCACGATTTGCTTGGTGGGGATCGAAATTTGGATCAAGAATGTATGATCGGAGAAGTTGTCCATCTTCAAAATGAGCGAGGATACGTACCTCCTGGCTTGAGAAGTCTCTCTTGAGCCAGACGTGTCCCATTTCGGGGAGGAGATATACCCGCATAAGTGGGAGGGCCAGAAATCCTTCCGGAATAACCAGATCGAATTCGGTGGGTACATTCTGGAAATTTGGGTGACTACTCGATAGCCTTCCCGTTTTAGTCCCTGCGCTATCCCGCTCAATAGTACGGACTTGGTTCCAAGAAGTGTGTAGTCTACCGTCTTCATAGCTTAACTCCAGCCACGGCCCAATGAACGTAGAGAGACAGGTGTTCAGGGCTCCACGATACTTAACAAGTCCTTCAACTCGCAGATCGTTGATCTTAAGCGATTTCTTACTTGTGGATCTACGACCGGTTTTAGTAAGTGCCCACTCGGTGACATACCCGTTTCGGTCAAGTGCTTCCGCAAGATCTCCGCGCTTGCCGAAATCGAGTCCAGGTGTCTTGAGCAGGCTTCGCAGCTCGTCATCGGCGCGGTCCAGTTGCCCTGTATACACATGTTTATCTTCCTCCAATTTCCCCCGATTTACCCGAATTCCCTTCCTGCTACTTTCATAGAGGATGGGCATGAGGCGACGTTCTCTATCGTAGGCAGGTTGCATTCCACGCGAAACCACCTTCGGGTAAAGATGCTCGAACAGCTTGAAAGTGCGAACGACGTCACCAATAGCATACTTACCAACGAGATCGCCAGGAGCCTCAGAGATATACGCCCCCCATTCGGCTTCATTCGCGTACGGTACGTTCTGAAGAATCCAGTGTTTGAGTTCGGTTTGCTCATCTGGGGGCATCCCTAGATATCTTTCAGCAGAAGGCTTGAGAGACAGAGTGTCAGCGTAAGGGTCATCAAGAAATACAAGATACTGAGTATCATGCATCCTCGCCCAATCTTTGTATAGCCAAGTCGTGCCGAGTGCACCATCAGTAACAGAGAGATCAAAAGGTGCATTGTGAAATAGCAGAGGGCGATTAGAGCAAATAACCTTCCTGGCATACTTCAGTCCCTCCTCTCTGGTGATATTATTGCCCCAGGGGTGACCCCAGGCCAGATATCTGGGTTCGCTTCCCTGAACCCATACCGCCAGCCCAACCGGGTCCGGCGGCCGAGATATGACGTTGCCGTCAATCTTCTTCGTTTCGTAATCCAGCGTTATGATGGACTGTAGGTCCATAGATTCTCCTTATTAAAAAGCGGGGCGTCGAGGGGACCGAATACGGACTTTTCACCCAGCGCCCCGAAAGCGAGAACTCAGTCTTTGTCAAAGGCTCCAAATATCCACAGAGCGAAACCAATGACCACCAACCACCAAAATATGTGGTCAACAATTTCTATCCAGTCCTTGACGGACATTAGAATTTCCTCTTTCCTCGTGGAGTTTCTTCCTCAGGCTTGTCAGTATTTTCTTCGTACTTCTGCATCAGCACGTCGAATCCTCCACCAATCCGAGGATAAATGTTCGCCAAACTGTGTTCCGGGATGGGTTCAATGGGGGCGAATTTCATTTCAAACTGATTCCGCATGTGTGGTGACAGTGAAATTTCTGTGATCATGCCCCACGTTGGGCGGCGAAATACAGACGCAGCTTCATTAACGTAAAGCTCGAAATTCTTACGCGAGGTAACCGGGACCCGTAAGATCGCAATTTCCGTCTTCGAAACATCTGTGTCTGCCGTGACCGCTGGCACCAGCGCGAGCTTATATATTTCCTTGCAGCGCTTGCCTTTCCCCGAAGGGCTATCGGGGTCGGAGGCCCACTTACTCCACGGGCAAGCAGTACAATCCGCCGCCTTACGATGGGGTTCGGTGACATAATCAGGAGGGGACATGAACGGAACGGAACCATCAGTTTGTACCCTTCCAAATGCGTAACAGACAGGATTGCGTGGATTCTTCGGGTCGTATTTTCCCTCGAAGTAGTTGTTTTCGAACACCGCGGCCAGTACGATACACTTCAGCTTGTTACCAGGAATCGGCTGATCCATGTAAGCCATGATGCCAGACTTGGTGCTGATCTGCCCAACCGTCGGGCGGAACGCCTTGGCGACGGCTGCCGCCTCCTTCGCCATTTCTTCTTGCCAGTTTACCGGTAGATTGGTTGACACTTTGACACTCCACTATTTCACTTGGTAATGTGTTTCACAGCCCACATAACAGCTTCTTCAATCTTCGTCTTGGCCAGGGACAACTCACGTGACTGTCCGATAGCTTCCAGCATATTGTGGAATTCCAATCCTGCGTCCTTGATATGCTTCATGTACATCTTCTCATTATCTGAGAGAACTTTGTATTCATGTCGCATGACATTGTTAACAGTACGCGCATCGCCTGCACTGTCCACATACTGCTCAAGCTGCTTCTCATTCATTCTGCTGCTCCGAAGAAGTTGTTAAAGTCCGCCAGCCAGCGCGGACCGTATATACTACCCCTGTTCAAATTCGTCCGCAACGGGCGCAGCCTGCTCCAATTGCTCAGTCCAAACCCACTTTTCAGTCTCTTTATCGTAATTCAGAGACCCGGCTAACGGCATGCGACGCCTCTTGCGCCCACTGTCGTCGTATACTGCCATCACAATGATGCCGCCGAAAAATCCAGGATCTATCTTCTGCGGTGGTTGTACGTTATTTTCATTCAACGCTTCAACCACCTTTGTTCCAAACTTGTGCAGCACCAACATGATGTCCACTAATCTTCCTCCTCATCTTCTTCGTCTATATCAGGCTCTTCATTCCAGGGCCAGGGAAACCTAGAAATTTTCGCTGTCGATTTCATCAACGGCTCCTACCCACGATCGTTTTACCCGAAGGAGCTGTGTACTCAATTCCTTAAGCTTGGGCCGGATGTGTGCAGGTGCCGCATCAAGTAACTTGCCCATGCTTTCTTGAATCGCTAAGTACTCCCGCTGGATTTCGTACGCTCGCATGTTTGTTCCCACTCCCTTCTGGCGCGCATTAGTTGAATATTGGCTTCCGTGAGCAACTCACGCTGTTTGCCTGTGGGCGAGACAGCAATAAGATATTCCAAATGTTTCTGGGCTGCGTTATATCCAGCCAGTAATGCCCATCTGGATTCTTTCATCCTACTCTCCTACCTTTGCCCGCTACGGCACCGGTGTACTGTGGCAGCAGTCGCTGTAGGACGCAATGGGGAGGCACGGGGACCACTTGCGTACGGTAGGCGCAGGCGTACTATGGCCCACCCTGGCGCGGCCGTAGCGGGCTTATAAGCAGCCAGGATTAACCTGTGAGGATTGATATGTTAGACGACCAGTTGTTTATTGATGCATGGTCGCAAGCGGGTGTGGTTGATATTCCGTCGTTTTCCTCTCGTTTTCTAGGCGATAATACTCCGATTTACAGATCCTTCATGGAGCAGGACTTGGGCAAGTCTGGCCTCAAGCCGCTGCACATGAATGGATACGTCACGCCTATAATTCCAAAAGATTGCGACGCCGCTTATCACATTCCGTATTGCGATATCTCTGGCAAGCTTGTCTACATGCACCGTACAAGGGTGCGAAGACCTGAATACAGCAAACTGGGAAAGTATACACAACCCAACTATGAAGAGCTAGGCCGCCATGGTCTACCTTCACACATTCCCTACATTAACCCTGTCTTACTAAAATTAGATTCGGAGGTGATGATCTGTGCAGAAGGAGAAAAGAAAACTACAGCCATCCTCAAATATCTTGGAATACCCGCCTTTGGCATCGGTGGGTGTCAGATGTGGCGAAATCCGGATGGTAGTGGTAGCCTCCATCCATGGATTAAACGGCTTCTCGAAGCCCGAAGCTGCAAAAAAGTCCTTATCGTTCCAGATGGGGATCTACTTAGATATGATATCTGCAATGCTTATGGCACGTTTGCACACGCGCTCAGGGAAACGGGCTTCGCGGTTGAAATGCTCAACCCTCCCGACAAAATTGATGATCTACTCGTCAATTGGGAATCCCCAAGTGACAGCTTCGGAAATCTGCCGCGAATTGCTCTCGATGACCTCGTCCAGAGTCATTCTTTCCTTGCCCGACGGTACAATCTTGCTTTCCGGCAAAGTGATAAAGGGGCAATCACAGTCCACCAAACCAGTAGTAACGTCATGAAACTGTTGGAAGAGCATAATGCCTTCCCTAAGATATGGAGGAATCTCGATACGAATAGAGTCCACGTTGGCGATGAGCAAGCTACTCCAGACCTTACTGAAATGCAAATCGCTAATTACTTTCAACATAATCTTGGCTTCGAAAAGATATCACACAGGCATGTCTACCCATGTATTCAAGCACTGGCGAAGCAGAATCAGAAGAGTCCTTTTCTGGAGTATATCAAAGGATTGAAATGGGATTCCGTGCCGCGGATCAACAACTGGCTGACGACATACTGGGGTGTGAAGGATTCGGAGTTTGCGAGAGAAGTGGCGAGCCGGTGGTTGATCTCAGCGTGTGCCCGGCTGGACAAACCGGGCACGAAGGTAGATTGGATGATGATAGTTGTTGGTCCTCAGGGTACTGGGAAAACGTCTATGCCCTCGGTGATCTTCAATGGCAACTCGCTAACGCTGTACGGAGAATCCAACGACAAGGACCTTCACATGAAGATTCACAGCGCCTTAGTGATTGGCTTCGACGAGTTAGACTCCTTCGGCAAGAAGGAGAGCAGCTTCTTAAAGGCAATGATCACTACTAGCCAGGATCATTTCCGTCCTCCCTACGGATCGTCAGTCGAAGTGTTTGATCGTCGATGCACTCTATATGGATGTGGTAATCGTCATGAATTCCTACAAAGCGATCCGTCCGGCTATCGCCGATATGCAATTGTTGAGGTAGATAGGATATTAGATTTCGCAGGGCTGCAAACAATTCGGGATCAACTATGGGCTGAGGCATGGGCAAGATACTCCATCGGTGAAGAATTCGTACAGGTACGGTCGGCTAGTACGGAAGCTGAAAAGTACGTGGTTCCTTCTGAGTTGGAAGGCAAGGTACATCAGTTCCTGGATGCACTTCGAAATTCCACTGCGTATCATAAGAATGGGCTGATGTACACACAGTACTCATCGATTGTGGATTCAATCGGCCATCGTCCTAATCCAAGGGAGCTGGCCGCCACGTTGCGTCAGCTGGGTGGTGAACAGCGCAAGCGGGACAGGGGACCCCAAGGAGGGTCCCCCCGAGATTGGTGGGTATTCCCTATTTCTCCAGAGTAGGGGTCTTTTGACGACATCGGGCAGCGCCGAAGCCCTGCCCGAGTCGTTCTGTAGGCGGGCCGAACGTTGCTTGATTGTGCAATGTGACAATGCACTCGTTTCGAGTTTTGAATTCGAATATGTCAATCCACTTGCAGCCATCGTAGCCACGAGTATCTGCGAAACATAAGAATACTGATAAGATCCACATATTAGTCCTTCCAAATCCAAAAGAGTGAAGACAAGAAACCAGCCAAAGGAGATAAGTGAATCCACTCCGGCATGGCGTATTGCAGAATGTAATGAGCTGCCACAGATAAGCCTACGATAAACGTCACCAACAAATGATGACGTGCTCGGTGACTTAGTCCTCTAAGTGTAGCGCCCATCCGAGCAATACTAGAACGAATAGTCCGCCAGCGGCCAGACTGTATGGTCCGTGAGTCGCTACCAGTCCCAGATAACATAGATGCATCCCGTGATGTGTTCTGTGATATGCCTTGTGATGAGTGTGAGCATGATCTTGCAGCCAACGCCACCAGCCTACTAGTCGTTCCATATGAATTTCCTCAGTTTCTCACGCTCAGACACCGACGCATTCGAAAATGCGACTAGGAAATAGTAGTGTTCCAATCTACTCATATAATAGGACTCCCGTTATCACATACGCTGCGGCACAGAAGCACGACACAATGAATATATCACATTCAGAGGAATCCCTCATAAAGTGTCCGAGGGACAGTCCCAATAACAATCCGCCTATGGCAAATAACATGATGGTTAAATGGCCGACGGGCAACCCCTAATTGGGGAACTCTGGGTGCCCGTCGGCCTGTCGGGCTTAGCCCGAAACCGCTGCAGTGGGTACGTGTGGGACGATGTGGCCGCCCCGCGTCATGTACCCCAGGAAATCGCCGTGGCCCTTGACCACCTCAGTGAGCTCCTTCATAGTCTTTGGTCCTTCCGCCAATGCCTTGCAAATCTTGCCCCAGGTTTCGCTGTTGCGGTCCGTCTTGGGGTTGTATTTCTTGCCCAGTGTGTACTGACCAGCGCTGTCGGTGCCCTTGGGCACACGGGGCGCTGTCTGCGTAATCACTGGCGACGCAGCAGCGGGGGCGGTTTCCACCGGGGGCTCGTCCAGCTTTGTTGCACTGCCCGCTGCTACGTCATTAGTCTTAGCCGGGGGCAAGTCGGCTTCTTCTGGGCTCGTGGCGCCCACCCCTACTGGGGCGTTTTCCGGGCCTTCCTCAGGAGTGCGTTCTTCGTCTGCCTTCACCTGCACCTTCGCCGCTGTCACCAAAGCCGTTTTAGTCGGGCGTGGGGCAAATTGTGGTCTAAACTTCTGCTTATTCATCATCCTACCTCACTGTTAGTTGTTATCGTCGCTGGCGCCGCTAGCACCAGCCCGGGCAGCATAGGCGCTGTCAAGTAGGACGGCTAATAGTGACTAGTTATGGACGGCATGGTGGTCCATAACTTTCAGTGTAGGGCCGGTGTAGGTGCCTTACTTATATAATGTGCTTGGTAGGGGGCGCCGTTATGGCCCTGGGAATAGCGCGGTAGGAGGGTGATTTATGGAAATACTTGAAGAGCAGACTATTGGCGAACAAGGTCGACGAGTGTTGTGGGATGGAAAGAACCTTAAATTCTACATGGGGCAGGAGTATAGATTCTCTCTAAATCCAGCGGAACAAGTCGCCCTGGTGCAGTTCATAGAGTATCTGGCTGAAAAGTACATGCAAAAGACTTGAGAGATCAGTTGTAATCATTGCGTAGGTGGGTACACTACTTATACCGCCCAAGCGGGGCGGGGAAGCAAAGGAAGTAAGAAGATGAAATACCAATTTGTGAGTTTGACTAACCCCAGCTGGAACGCCAATAGCAGCGACATGATGAAGAAGTTTGGCATACCTGGGACCAAGTGGCCTGACGAGGGCATGCCCCCACGCATGGTGGACGGCATCAAGGTGTGGGTGGATCCCGTGCGTCGGGCAGGGTTGGGTGAGAAGAAGAGCTCCACACACCGCGTGATGTGTCAATGCCCAGGCTGTGCGGAAATCCTTTCCGTCGGCCGCATGCACCAGCACAAATGCGACGCCAAGCGCAGGGGGAAGTGACATGGCTACCGAAGAAAGCAAAGCCCAGGATGTAGAGCTCATGGACAACATCGGCGTATTCCTTGACGAGTTGGAAAAAACCTACAACCTGAAATGGACGCGCGTGCATGACCGCAGCATCCAGGTAGCGTTTAAGGATGGGCGCGTGGTGTCGCTGGTGCTGTACGGACCGAGGGGGAAGTGATGAACACTGTCATTGGCGTGATGGGTGGACAGTTCTGGTATGCCATGATGTGGCGCTGGTACGCGGGGCGCTGGATTTACTATGGTATGTGCTTCGGCGACTCGCGCGAAGAACTGATCGAGGCTCTGGAGAATAACACATGGAAGTGACGGAAGCATTGGACGATATGGACCGCCAGGAGTTCTGGTATGAATACCACTGGTGGACTGTTAAGCTGAATCCGGATGCGCTCCGGCAGGCAGGGTGACATGAACAAGGTACATGACTATCCGTTTATGACTGAGTTCCTTAACGGTGCGTTCAGTGCTAATTCCGGCGGCAAGGTTCGCCCAGACGATGAAATTGTGGGAACGCCGGAAGAATGGGAAGCGGCGGAAGACTGGTGGGCTGACACAGGCTTGGCCCCAGTCGCGCGCGTGATGGGTCAGCTGGCCGACGAGGCCTTCACGATGCACGAACAAAGTGACGGCGGTGATGGAAGGGACCCGGACGAATACTTCAAGTCTCTGCCCTGGGCGCTGCTGGACAGGTATTACTGACATGGCAGCCGAAGCGGATTACGTGTTCTTGGCCAAGGTGCACTTGACCTTGGCTGGAATATACGAACGTCTCGGGGTGCCTGAATTGCGTCGGCACCACGCCGCCATGTGCAGACAGATGATGCAAATGGCGAACAAGGTGAGGAGAAACGAACAATGACTCTCGGACAATACATGGCGGCCTTGGACGAAGCTGTGCGCGAGTTCAAGGAAAGGCTGGTTGACCATCTGTGGGAAGATGGTCTGCCCCTGGAGGAAATCAACGATGAGTTGATGCTGGAAATTTACGAACGAACACAGGATTCAAGGAGAGCGTGATGAAACGGATATTGGCGGCGGCGGTGGTGGTTGTCCTTAGTGGCTGTTCAGTGGCGGGGAGATATTGCGATGATGCACACGTGGCGGCAGCGACTTCTCATGCGTCCCATCTTACGGCAGGTTGGCCGATTGGCCAGAGTAGAGAAGAAGACTCTCTGGACACGACTGGCTTGGTGGGCCGTTGCTCACGTGGTCCTGTTTATGTTGAAACAGGACTTGGCTACAAGTTTCGTGAGGGCGGCTTTTACGGCCCGGACGAAGTCTTCCAAGTGAACATTGGGGTGATCCTGTGGCGTACAAACAAGTAAGACCTCGCACGGTGTACCTGAATTTATCTCAGAAACCCCATATCACAAAGGATGACAAGGGGTGGGTAGTCCAATATCTACCACGAACGCCCTGGCCGCTGTGCGTGGTAGCGATTGAGTGGACTGATAAGGTGTTGCGGGGTCGACCTTAACGTCGACCCCTCTGGAGGCGGGTAATGGTGGAATATGCGATCGAATTGCTACGGTGGGTCGTAGCGATGGAAGTCTGGGTGGTTATTCATCTTTTGCGATGGCGTCCTTCAGCCATGAATAGTCTCTGTTGATCAGTCGACGTTCTTGTTCCCCTGGCTTGGCCTTGACCCAAGCCAACATGACATTGCCGTCCTTGCGCACATTCCTACGTATGTGACCTTGAGATTCTAAATACTGTGTTGCGAGTTTCCGAGGCTCTGCCCTGTAGCAGTCGCTTGGGTCTTGACCATTGGCAATAAAGAATTCCATGTAGGTAAATGGCTCATCTGGTATGATAATCTTATTACTCATCGTATGCTCCTTTGTAGGGCTGGTGGGGGAAATGTAGGGTAACCAGTGTATGCATGTTCGGTATGTTTGACAAGGGGGAATTGCTTTAGCAAACAACGGGTTCCGAGTCTGTTTGTAGGGCTGTAGGTGATTGTAGGGGGTAAAATTCCATATATTATGTGGGAAGTTAGGATGTCATATAGGTATATAGTATATTAGGGGTGGTAAAGCGGTGGGGCCTACAGCCCTGCACCCCCTGCAAAGGTAGCATACGAAAAGCGGACGCCAAGCCTGTAAAACCGAGGTGTTACGGGAGTCAGAGTCAAAAATTCCCCCATTA
>JGI10216J12902_100468059_pt1 | contig 42222 bp, 31 predicted proteins | sample KanNatreferecore_FD_12902 | JGI IMG/M metagenome (IMG submission 12902)
GGGGTTACGCGAAGGAATACGTCGAGGCCATGTGGCTGATGTTGCAGCAGCCGGAAGCGGACGATTACGTCATCGCGACGAATGAGACCCATTCGGTGGGCGAGTTTCTGGAACACGCGTTCGCGCATGTGGAATTGAAGTGGAAGGATTACGTTGAATTCGATCAACGCTATTGCCGGCCCGCCGAAGTTGACTTGCTCATTGGCGATTACAGCAAGGCGAAGCGAAAGCTTGGCTGGGAGCCGAAAACCAAATTCGTCGATCTTGTAAAGCTGATGGTGGACGCTGACATGAAAAAGATCACGGACCATCTCGCCGGGCGAATGAAGGTGATGGACCAGCAGTAGCGAATGACCAAAGCGAAACTGATTGCCGGGTTTTACAGAGCGACTTCCCCGAAACACTGGCTACGGCTGAGTTGGTATTTTCTCGCTTGGTTCGGCTGGCGTCTGTTTCGCGTGAAAATCTCGGGCGAGCAGATGCTCGTCTTCCGGAACTTTCGCGTCGCCGTGGACCCGCAAGGGCTCGGCGGCCTGGTGTTCCTGCACGAGATTCTGGTGGGCCGAATCTACGATGTGGCGGCGCTGCGCCCCGGCTCGGACATTCGGGTGGTGTTCGATGCCGGCGCCAACTGCGGTTTCTTTGCGCTGTTCCAAAGTGCACAGAACCCCGCTCTCACGATCTACTGCTTCGAGCCGCACCCGCGGACGTTTCAACATCTGAAGCGGAACATCGAAGCAAATGCGCTTACACGCGTCGTGCCGGTGCACGCGGCTGTCGGCGCTGCTTCCGGAACATGCCAGATTAACGTATCTGCGGAATCGAGCATGGCGATCGTCAGTTCCTCGACGGTGCAATTTCTGAACGCGCCGCAGTCGGTCGAAGTCCCGCTTATGGGCCTCGATGACTTCGCCGCCCGGCGGAATGTCTGGCCCGATTTCATAAAAATCGATGTCGAAGGCTTCGAAGTCGAAGTGTTGCGTGGTGCGAGGTCGTGTCTCCGGCACTGCCGTGGAATCATCCTCGAATACCATTCCGAGGAACTGAAGTCGCAGTGCGTGCGACTGCTGGAAGAGGCAGGCTTCAACATCGTGCCGTCAGGTAAATCGTTGCTCTCGGGAACGAAGCCGCCGTTATGAAACTCGCGTTCACGTTCCTCTGCGAGAATCCTGCGCGCCAGACAGCCCTCACGACTTTCTTCCGCGAATACATTCGGCATCCGCTCGATCATTTCGAGGACTTGGAATGGATCGTGTTTGCCGCGCCGAACCAACGGATCGAGATCGAGCATCCTCGCTTGCGTTACGTGCGCGATTATCCGGCCAACGACCAGGTGCGGGCGCGGCTGCTCGCTGATCACTTCAGGGTCGCGCCGCACGCCAAACGGCTTGGGGCGGCGGGCCTGCTCACCATTGGCTTTGTGCCGATTCGCGCGCCCTTGCCCGTGTTTATGGGTGTGAACTCGTTGCAACACCTCAGCGCGGACAACCGCGTCGGGCGCGGGCGGCAGATTTATCGCCGCCGGATTGTGTCACATGGGGTTCGCAAAGCCGCCCTCGTCATCACGAACTCGAATTTTGCCGCGTCGCAACTGCTGTCGGCGCACCGGGAGTGCAATGGCAAGTTGTTCGTCAGCCACGAAGGCACGCAGGTGGAGTACACGCCCGAGCCGCAGCCGGGCGAGGCGCAGGCATTGCAGCGTCAGTTGGGAATTGCTCCGAATTACCTGCTGTGGGTTTCCAATTTTTATCATTACAAGCAGGCGCCCCTGTTCCTCGAAGCGTATGGGGCGCTCCCGCGCGAGGTGCGACAACGAATGCCGGTCGTGATGGTCGGCGGTGATTGGGACGGCGGCCGGGCCGCAGCCGAAGCTGTGATCGAACGGCATGGGTTGGGGGAGAACGTGCGTATCCTTGGCTGGATTGATTTCAAATGGTTGCCGCCGCTCTACCGCCACGCGCTGGCCTACGTGTTGCCAAGCCGCGAGGAAACATTCGGGCGCACGACGACTGAAGCGCTGGCTTCGGGAACGCCGTGCGTGCTTCAGGACATTCCGATCATGCGCGAGATCGCGGGCGACGCTGCGATCCTCGTCGATTTCAACCAACGCGAACTTGTGACCGCGAAGCTGCTGGATCTTTTCGAGAAACCCGAACTTCGCGCCCGACTGCGGGTGGCGGGACTCGAACGCGCAAAGCAATTCAGCTTTAAGCGAATGGCCATCGAGCGCGTGACGGCGATTCGTGAATGGCTCGCGCGAAATCCCCATTGAGCGCGGTCACTTCGACGCGAACTTCTCCATTGGGATGTTCGACGTGAAGTTCGTGGCTTCTTTCATGTGTCGCTTGAGAATCCAGTGGCCGGGAACGAAGTCACACTTTCCCCGGCGAAGGAGCTTCTGCATTTGCCTTTTGCCGCGGTAAATTGGGCGGAGGACCTTGCCAAGGATGCCATCCGGCACACCGTGGTCCCGGCGGATGAGCGCCGCTTCCCTCGCCATGTTTCGCGTCACCCGCAGGTCCGCGGATTGACCATGTTCGTGATAGCGATAATTCACCAGCAACACCGGGACATGCCCCACGCGGCACCTCCGCTTTCCCAACTCGAGGATGAAGTTGTAATCGCAGGTGTTCAGAAACCGTTTGTGGTCGTAAAGGCCGAGCCGATCGTGAACGGCGCGCCGCACGAACAACGTCTGGTGGATAACGTAGCAAACGCCGGCAAACCGCAGCACGTTGTAATCAAAGCACGCTTCTTCGCGCCGATAAATCTCCTGGCCTTTATCATCCACATAAACGATGTCCCCAAAAAGCCCGTCCCAATCCGGGTGTTTTGCGAACGCCTCTCCAACCGCGCGGAGCGCGCCGGGACGGAAGCAATCGTCGGCGTTCAGAATGTTCACGACCTCGCCAGTGGCCATCTGAATGCCTTTGTTCATGGCGTGGTAATGGCCTTCGTCCTTTTCCGAAACCCAGCGCAAGTGCGAATATTCCTTCAGCAACCCGACCGTGCCGTCCTTTGAACCGCCATCCACCACGATATGCTCGACGTGCGGGTATTCCTGCTGGCGCACACTTTCGATCGTGTCTCGAATCGTGTGGATGCTGTTGAAGCTCGGGGTGATGACCGAGATTTTGGGCCAAGACGGCATGCGCGCCACTGTAGTCGGATGGCTCCTGCCTTCAAGGTGCAACTCAGGCGCATCTTGTGCGCGTCGGAGTCTCACCGTTCAGCAGACGCTCGAAGTGGCACACTTGGAAGGCAGCAGCCAAAAGCGCGTGCTTCACACGCGCTGAGAATGCGGGTCGCCAGATCTCATCCGCATAACCAAAAAATAGTAGCCCCGCATCGACCGCATCGGTATCTCTTCTCGGCCACGACGCCCGGCGTCGTGCAGAAGGATCATATTGTGGAAACAGTTTTCGTTACCGGCGCCGCCGGTTTCATAGGCAGCACTCTCGTCGATGTGCTCCTTTCAGAAGGCAAACACGTCGTGGGATGGGACAACTTTTCCACCGGGCAGGAACGGTTTCTTCAAACGGCGTTGAAGGACCCTAAGTTCAGGATGGCCAGGGGGGACAATCTCGACCTGGATGCGCTCACTGCCGCCATGAAAGGTTGTGACACAGTCTTTCATCTGGCGGCAAATGCGGATGTGCGGTTCGGGCTGGAACATCCGAGAAAAGATTTAGACCAGAACACGATCGCGACCTTTAACGTGCTGGAAGCGATGCGTGCGAACGGAACGAAAGTGATCGCCTTCTCTTCCACGGGCAGTGTCTACGGCGAAGCTGAAATTATTCCGACACCTGAAGAGCATCCGTTCCCGATCCAGACTTCGCTCTACGCGGCATCCAAGCTTGCGGGCGAGGGACTCATTCACGCTTATTGCGAAGGCTACGGCTTCGAAGGCTACGTGTTCCGTTTCGTTTCGATTCTGGGCGAACGCTACACACACGGCCATGTGTTCGATTTCTACAGGCAACTCGCCGAACATCCTGATTATTTGAAAGTGCTCGGCGACGGCACACAGCGGAAATCCTATCTCTACGTGCAGGACTGCCTGAGCGCGATGCAGCACGTGATGAACGCCGGCATGGCCAGGAAAGCGAAACATCGCGTCGAGGTCTATAATCTCGGCACGGACCATTACGTGCAGGTGAACGACTCGATTGGTTTCATATGTAAAGCGCTCGGCTTGAAGCCGCGACTGGAATACACGGGCGGCGACCGCGGTTGGATTGGCGATAACCCATTCATCTTTCTCGAAACCAAAAAGATTCGCGCCACGGGCTGGACGCCGAAACTCACGATCGAACAGGGCATTGGGCGTACACTGGAATGGTTGAAGGCGAACACCTGGGTGTACGAGACACGTAAATGAACATCACTGTTCTCGGCCTCTGGCACCTTGGCTCCGTCACCGCGGCGTGTTGTGCCAAACACTTCGAGGTGATCGGACTGGAATTCGATGAGGCCGTCATCGGAAAGTTGCAGCAAGGACAGGCACCAATCTTCGAACCCGGGCTGAATGAGCTTCTGGCGGCAGGGTTGCAGAAAAATTCCCTGCGCTTCACCAGCGACGCTGCAAGCGCGTGCCGTTCCGCCGACGTGCTTTGGCTCTGCTACGACACGCCGGTGAATGAGAACGACGAGTCAGATGTCGCTTTCGTGCTGGAGCGGCTTCGCCGGGCGCTGACGCACTTGCCAGACGGCGCGCTTGTATTGATTTCCTCGCAACTGCCCGTCGGAACCTGCGCGACGTTGGAAAAGGATTTCCCGCAGTTTCACTTCGCCTGCTCGCCAGAGAATCTGCGGCTCGGCAAAGCCATCGACTCTTTCGAGAAGGCCGAGCGCGTCATTGTGGGTGTTCGCGACGAGGCCAAACGCGCTTTGCTCGAACAGTTGTTCAAGCCATTCACGTCGCAGATTCTTTTCATGCGCACGGAATCCGCCGAGATGGTGAAGCACGCGCTCAATTCATTTTTGGCCGTGAGCATCACGTTCATCAATGAAGTAGCGCGGTTGTGTGAACGCGTTGGAGCGGACGCGAAAGAAGTTTCAGCCGGATTGAAGAGCGAGCCTCGCATTGGTCCGCGCGCGTATTTGGGTCCGGGCGGCCCGTTTGCCGGCGGAACGCTCGCGCGCGACGTCGTGACGCTGACGACACTCGGCGAGCAGACGGGCGAAACGCTGTCGCTGATTCCCGCGATCAAGCAGAGCAACGACGACCACCGCGACTGGGCTTTGAAACAAGTGCAATCGCGACTCGGCGATCTGACGAACCGCACTGTGGCGGTGCTGGGTTTGGTTTACACGCCCAACACGGACACATTGCGCCGGAGCGCGGCGGTCGAGTTGTGCCAGCGATTGCACTCCGGCGGCGCGCACGTGCAGGCGTTTGATCCCGTCATCACCAAATCACCACCGGAACTGGAAGGCGTTAAACTCGTGCATGGAATCGAAGCGGCCCTCGACCAGGCGGACGCCGCAGTCGTGTGTACCGAGTGGCCGCAGTTCCGAGAGACGAATTGGGCGCAAGCCATCTCCAAAATGCGGCGGGCGCTCATCATCGACCCCAACCGTTTCCTGGAAAAGCCATTGCAAGGCGTCGCTGGCGTTGAGCACATTTCCGTCGGACGCGCATGAAGCTCGCAGGACGCAACGCCATCATCACCGGCGCCAGCCAGGGACTCGGCAAGGAGATCGCCGCGCACTTCGTCCGCGAAGGCGCCAGCGTGGTCCTCTGCGCGCGCAACGAAACCGAGTTGAGTGCCACACGCGCGGAACTCGCAAAGCTCGCTGGCGCGGGACAGAAAATTCTGTCATGCGCGTGCGATGTGTCGAACGAGGCACAAGTGAATGATCTCGTCGCCTTCGCGTTGCGCGAATTGAGTTCCATTCAAGCGCTTATCGCCAATGCCGGCGTGTACGGGCCGATGGGGCCGACTGAGACGGTGGATTTAAACGAGTGGCGTCGCGCGCTCGACATCAATCTGTTCGGCTTCCTGCTGCCGTGCCGCGCGCTGATTCCGCACTTCAGGAAATCGAGCTACGGAAAAATCATCGTGCTCTCCGGCGGTGGCGCGACCAATCCGTTGCCGAACATCAGTTGCTACGCGGCTTCGAAAGCGGCCGCGGTGCGTCTGATGGAAACGCTGGCTGAAGAATTGAAGCCATTTCAAGTGGACGTGAACGCTGTCGCTCCGGGCGCATTGAAAACACGGCTGGTCGATCAGGTGCTCGCCGCCGGGCCGGAGAGAGTCGGCGAAGCTTTCTTCGCGAAAAACAAGAAGTGGGCTGAAGAAGGCGCGACGCCGCTCGAACTCGGCGCGAGCCTTTGCGTGTATCTCGCCTCCAAAGAAAGCGACGGTATCACCGGCAAACTCCTCAGCGCCCAATGGGACCCGTGGCGCACGCTGCACGAGCGGCGGGAAGAGCTGGCGAAGTCGGACATTTATTGCCTGCGCCGCATTGTTCCAGAGGACCGGGGGAAGAAGTGGTCATGAGCGTCCCGCGCGTCGCCATCATCGGCTGTGGTCTGGTGGGCGAGAAGCGGACCAGGCTGCTTGCGCCTGGCACGGTGACGGTCGCTTGTGACTTGAATCTGGAGCGCGCGCAGAAACTTGCGGTGCTGAGTCCCGGTTGTGAAGCGACGGATTCGGTCGAGAAAGCGGTCGCGTCGCCAAACGTGGATTGTGTGATGGTTGCGACGGTCAACGCGGCGCTCGCGCCGATCGCGAAACAGGCGCTTGCGGCGGGAAAACACGTTCTGGCGGAAAAGCCGGGCGCCATCAGCGTCAGGGAAATTGAAGAATTGGAAGCTGCTTCGCAGAAGACCGGCGCACTCTATCGCATCGGCTACAACCATCGCTACCATCCGGCGTTCCTGAAGGCGCGAGAGATTTTTGAAAGCGGCGTGCTGGGGCCGATGATGTTCGTGCGCGCGCGTTACGGTCAGGGCGGAAGAATCGGTTACGAAAAGGAATGGCGCGCGGACCCGAAACTTTCCGGTGGCGGCGAATTGATCGATCAAGGTGTTCACTTGATTGACCTCGCGGGAATTTTTCTCGGTGAGTTCACGCAAGTGGATGGACATCTAGCGACTTACTTCTGGAACATGCCCGTGGACGACAATGCATTCATCAGCCTGCGCAACGCGGAGGGCAAGACGGCGTGGTTGCACGCGAGCTGCACCGAGTGGAAGAATATGTTCTCGCTCGAGATTTATGGGCGCGACGGAAAGCTCCAGATGGATGGCTTGGGCCGCAGTTACGGCGTTGAAAAGCTGACTTACTACAAAATGCTGCCGCAAATGGGCCCGCCGGAAACCAGCGTGTGGGAATTTCCCGGCGAGGACAATTCGTGGCAGATTGAGATGCACGAGTTCTTCGAGGACATTCGACTGAAACGCACACCCGTGCCGGGATTGGGAGAGGCCAAAGCGGTGTTGCATGTCGTTGAAAGGCTCTATCGCAAGGGCAACGTTTTTGCGTCGTAAGACCGACGCTCGCCTGAGTGTGCAGGCCACGGGCAACTTCGGATTGGTGTTTCCGGCGAGGCCAATGTTTCATCCCGGCATGAAACCGCTCGCCTGCCTTTTGCTCGCCCTTGTCGTTCCGCTGCATGCCGCGACTCCAGAGAAGGGCAAAGCGGAGCTGCGCAAGCTCGTCAAACTACCGACCCTCAACTTGAGCATGGCGTTCGGCCTGTCCACCGAGCGCGGATTCGCGTTGACCGAACCCAAGCCGCAGAAGGAGAAAAAAGCGGCCGCGTTGCAAAAGCGCATCGACCGGGAGCCGCGGAATGGCTCATTGCGCCTCGAACTGTGCGAATTGTTGAATGCCCTCGGACGAAAAACCGAATCCAAAGCTGCGCTGAAAATGGCTGTGGAGTTGTTGCGCAAGGAAGCCGAGGCGCGGGCCGGCGATGCAGCGGCAGTCGCGGGATTCGCGCGAGCGCTGGCTGAATCGGACGAGCAGGGTGAGGCCGAGCGTCTGCTTCGCGCAGCGGTCGCACGGTCCACGAATGAGTGGATGCTATGGGTCACCTTGGGAGATGTCTTGTCTCAACGCGCCACGACGACGCTCGTGTATGGCGACGAAGGAAAGAGGGAACCCGGCCGTGACGGCGAAAGTTTCATCCGGGCCGTCTTGCAGCGGAAGCCAGGCGCGGACGAGATTCAACGCGTGGAAGAGCTCAGAGTTGAATCCGCGAGGTGCTTCGATCGCGCGGTGCAACTGGCGCCAAAGTCTTCCGAGGTTTACCTGCAACGCGCTGGATTCAAGTCGCTCAATGGAATGCTGCGGACGCTGGTCGAGGAACTCCGCAAACCTGAAAGCAATGTGAAGCGAACCTGGAGCGCATTCTTCAACCGCGAAGCGCTCAAGGACTTCCAGAAGGCCGCCGAACTTAGCCCAACCAACTACCTCATGATTGGCACGGCTGCCGTATTGGAAGCGTTTGCCGTGATGTACGAGCAAGCCGGCCCGGCGGCCACGCTGGACTATGAAGCAATGACCATCAGCCGCCTGCCTCCGGCAGCGCGCGCCGTCATTCGCGACGCAATGACGCGCCTTGAAAACCTCGGGGAACATCCGGATCGCGCAATTGCGGCTGGCGCATTGGAATTGCTCGGCGGGCTGCAGTTCATCGTCGCCCAGGATCCGGAAGGAGCGCGAAAGACGCTGCGCCGCACTGTAACGCTGGATCCTTCGCGGCACCAGGCATGGGAGATATTGATCGGGGTGACGTACACCATGGAAAAACCGGACTTGCTGGTGGCCGTTTGCGCGGAGCGGCTCAAGGCGCTGGACAACTCGCGCAATCGGCTCCTGCTGGCGAAAGCTTATGACACGGCCGGCAATGGCGCGAAAGCGAAAGAGACTGTCGAGTCGGCATTGAAGGCAACGCCAGACGACCCGCTGTTGCTGCTCGCCTCGGCCGCGCTTCAACTCCGCACGGCGCAGACAAGCCGCGAATCGCAAGCCGCCGGCGAGTCGCTCATGCGCGTGCGAGAGAAGATTGAGGCGCTGCCGGAAAATGACCGCGAAACACTCGTCATTGACGCCATGCTTCTGAACGCGATCCAACTGGGGTTGGATGACGAACCGGAAGAAGCGCGAAAGCTGGTGCGGCTGGTCCTCAAAAAAGATCCCGAACATGAGCGTGCCCAAAAAATCCTGGCGGCGCTGGTGTTTTAAAAATTGAATGTTCTGCCGCCTGCGCCATGGGTGAGCAGGGGCGCGTTTGGGATTTCAACGCAAAGCCTTGCGCCAGTCATACCCGGCGACTAAAAAGCCCGCCAACAATTCGGATGATAATCGCGCGTTCACCACTTCGCATCAGCCTCGGCGGCGGCGGCACAGACTTACCGTCGTATTACGAGCGCTTTGGCGGGTTCCTCATCACAGCGGCCATCGACAAGTACGTTTACATCACGCTGCACGAAACGTTCGTGCCGGAGTTCATCATCAAATACTCGAAACTCGAACGCGTGGCGCAGGCGGCGCAGATCGAGCATCCGATCATTCGTGAAGCGTTCCAGATGCTCGGCATCGATGGCGGCTACCTGGAACTGACGAGTATGGCGGACATTCCGGCGGGCACGGGGCTGGGCAGCAGCGGCAGCTTCATCACGGCGCTGTTGCGCGCGTTGCACACTTACAAAAACAATTTAATTCCGAACACCGAGATCGCGGCGCAGGCGTGCGACATCGAGATCAATCGATTGAAGGAACCCGTCGGCAAACAGGACCAATACATTGCGGCGCTGGGCGGCATCACTTGTTTCAACTTTCATAAGGACGGCCGCGTCGAGGCGTGGCCGACGAAGATTTCCGAGGAGACGCGCTACAATCTCGAAGACAATCTCGTGATGTTCTTCACCGGCTACAGCCGCAGCGCCGGCAGCATTCTCAAAGACCAGCACGAGAAGTCGAAGCAGGATGACAAGGCGATGCTCGACAATTTGCACCAGACGAAGGAAATCGGTTATGCCAGCCAGCGCGCGTTGGAATCGGGCGATCTGCGCGAGTTCGCGCGACTCATGGACGAGCATTGGCAACGCAAACGCGCCCGCAGCGGCGGCATGAGCAATCCGAAGATCAACGAATGGTACGATGTGGCAAAAGCAAATGGCGCCCTCGGCGGCAAACTCATCGGCGCAGGCGGTGGTGGCTTTCTGATGTTCTACGCGGAGGAGGACAAATCAAAGTTGCGTCACGCCATGCGCCAAGCGGGATTGAAGGAAGTGCGGTTCCGGTTTGATTTTGAGGGGACGAAATTGATGACTTCATGAGCTTGTGAAGCACACACAGCCAGCCAAAGCCCAAACGAGTTTTTGCTCGCGGCTGTTTCTGCGTCTGATGGACAAGCTCTCCAGTTACCGAGCGCATCGCGAAGATCGCGACGAATATTTTGCGATGCTGGCTCTGTTGGAATCCATTCCGGCCGGGGAAAAGCAGACGGAATGGATGGAAGCGATTGAACACGCGCGATGCACGTTCGACATGGATGAGGCAGAGAGCGGCTTAAGCGGCCTTTACATGAAGCTGGAGGATCTGCGGTTGCCGCTGACGGCAAAACAATACGAGCGGCTTGAATATTTCGGACAGCGTTGGGGTTTTCATCCGTCTCATTGGAAAGATCTGACTATGGCTCTCGCGAAGTATCCCGTCGCAATTCTTGCGGGTGGTCTCGCCACGCGGCTCCGGCCCCTTACAGAAAAGATTCCGAAAGTGCTCGTGCCGGTGGCCGGCCGTCCATTTCTCGCGCATCAATTGGAGCTGCTGCGCGAGCAAGGCATCAAGCGTGTCGTGCTTTGCCTTGGCCATCTGGGGGAAATGGTTGAACGCGAATTCGGTGACGGCACAGCCGATCGCGTTGAACTTCAGTATTCGTACGACGGGCCGTCGCTGCTGGGCACGGGTGGCGCCGTGAAAAGCGCCTTGCCGATGCTCGGCGAGAAGTTCTTCGTGCTCTACGGCGACTCGTATCTGCCGATTCCATTCGCCCCCATCGCCGAATTCTTCGAGCGCAGCGGGAGGCTGGGATTGATGACTGTCTATCGCAACGAAGGCAAATACGACACGAGCAATGTCGTTTTCGGCGACGGCGAGATTAAAGTTTACGACAAGAAGCAGCGCCTGACGGAGATGCGGCACATCGATTACGGATTGAGCATGTTTCGCCGTGAAGCTTTCGAACGTTATCCCGCGGACAAACCATTCGACCTCGCGGAAGTGATGCGCGATCTGGTCGCGCAAAAGCAACTGGCTGGCTGCGAGGTGAAAGAACGCTTCTACGAAATCGGCTCGCCGACGGGACTGGAAGAGTTGAATACGCTTCTCTCGCAGAGCGGAAGTAATCAGTAAGTCAGTAATCAGTATGCCGGTGCGGCGCGGGTCCTGTGATTTCAATGATTACTGTTTCACTGATTACTGATTACTCTTTACCCTGTACCCATGAATTTCGTTCAGCAGTATCTCGAAGAGACGCAGAAAGTCGTCACCGGCCTCGACGTGTCTGCGCTGGAGAAGTGCGTGGACGAACTCGCGCGCGTGCGCGAACGCGGCGGGCGTCTCTTCATTCTTGGCGTGGGCGGCAGCGCTGCGAACGCGTCGCATGCCGTCAATGATTTCCGGAAAATCTGCGGCTTCGAAGCCTACGCGCCGACCGACAACGTGAGCGAACTCACCGCTCGTACGAACGACGAAGGTTGGGCCACGGTGCTGAGCGAATGGCTCAAGGGCAGCCGGCTCAACGGCAAAGATGGTCTGTTGATTTTTTCCGTGGGCGGCGGCAATCTCGACAAGAACGTCAGTCCCAATCTCGTCACTGCCATTCAACTGGCGAAACAAGCGGGCGCGAGCATCATTGGGATTGTCGGACGCGACGGCGGTTACACGGCGAAAGAAGCGACTTCATGCGTCATCGTGCCGACGGTAAATCCCGAACACGTCACGCCTCACTCGGAAGCGTTTCAAGCTGTCGTGTGGCACCTGTTCGTCTCGCATCCGAAGCTGAAGGTCAACCGGACCAAGTGGGAAAGCGCGAAGTGAATTCCGAATTCCGCGTTCCGAGTTCCGAATTGAAACACGCTGTTTTTCTCGACCGCGACGGTGTCATCAACGAGTGCAAGGTCATCGATGGCCAGCCCTTCCCGCCCTTGTCTGTGAATGAATTCGTGATGCTTCCAAATGTCGCCCGGGCGTGTCGTAATCTGAAACAGGCCGGATTCATTCTCGTCGTGGCCACGAATCAGCCCGATGTCGGGCGCGGCACACTCACGCAAGAAACTGTCGAAACCATTCACGGTCACATGCGCAGCCATCTGCCGATTGATCGCGTGGAGGTTTGTTATCATTCCGGACGCGAGGTCCCGGAATGCGATTGCCGCAAACCCAAACCGGGCATGCTGCTGCGCGCCGCCCGCGAATTGAACATCGACCTGAGCGCGAGCTGGATGGTAGGCGATCGCTGGCGAGACATTGACTGCGGTCACGCTGCCGGTTGCCGCACCGTGTTCATTGACTATCAATACGATGAGACGTTGAGGCAGCAGCCGGATTATCGCGCGAGAAGCCTGTTGGAGGCGGCAGAGTTGATTTTGAATTTGGAACTCAGGAAATCAGGCACGGGCCAATAGATTGCGAATTCATTTTCGTGAGTTCCTGAGTTCCAAATTCCTTCCTGATGAAACGGACGGTTGCCGTCTGCACCGCCGCTGCTACATTCCCGCCCCGAATGAATCCATTGGCTCAGCTCGCAGTGAAAATCTTCGCCGACGGCGCGGACAAGAAGAGCATGCTCGACTTGTACGCCAACCCGCTGATCAAAGGCATGACGACCAACCCTACGCTCATGCGCAAGGCCGGCATCAGCGATTACGAAGCTTACGCGAAGGACATTTTGCAGAGCATCAAAGACAAGCCGATTTCGTTCGAAGTGTTCTCGGACGATTTTCCCGAGATGAAACGGCAGGCGCTGAAAATCGCCGCGTGGCAGAAAAACGTTTACGTGAAAATTCCGATCACGAACACGCCCGCGGAGTCTTCACTGCCGCTGATTCGCGAGTTGGGCAAGGAGGGCGTGCAGCTGAACATCACGGCGATCCTCACCCTCGATCAGGTGCGCGGCGTGGCTGATGCGTTGAATCCGCAGGTCGCTTCGGTCGTGTCCGTCTTTGCCGGTCGCATCGCCGACACGGGCCGCGATCCCGAGCCGCTGATGCGTGAGAGTCTCAGCATCATTCGCGCAAAACAGCCGAAGGCCGAGTTGCTCTGGGCCAGTGTGCGTGAAGTGCTCAACATCTGGCACGCGGACCGGTGCGGCTGTCAGATCGTCACCGTGCCCCACGACGTTTTGAACAAAGCACTGAAAATGGCCGGAATGGAGTTGGGCGCGCTCTCGCTCGACACGGTGAAGATGTTTGCAGCGGACGCGCAGGCGGCGGGGTTTTCCGTTTAGCCACGAAAGAACGCGGGGAACACAAAAGAGAATCTTTTTGCGTTCTTTGTGTTCTTTTGCGGCAATTCCCTCCGATGAGAATTGCGCTGGCGCAAATCAACACGACCGTGGGCGACCTCGCCGGGAACGGAACAAAAATCCTGGGGGCATACTGCCGCGCAGTTGAAGCGGGCGCGGAACTGGTCGTTTTTCCCGAACTTGCCGTCACGGGTTATCCGCCGCGTGACTTGCTGCTCAAACGGCATTTCATCCAACAGAACCTCGAAGTGCTGGACCGTCTGGCGGCGTCGGCGGGCAAAACCGGAATGCTCGTTGGCTTTGTTGGCAGGAATGACCAGCGGCCCGGACGTGAAGCGACGAATTCCACGGCGCTGCTGCAAGATAGAAAGATTCTTACGACGCGCACGAAAACGTTGCTGCCCACCTACGATGTGTTCGACGAGGACCGCTACTTCGAGCCTGCCACTTCCAATGCGCCCGCGGAGTTCAACGGACGCAAGCTGGGCCTGACGATTTGCGAGGACGTTTGGAACGACGAGGATTTCTGGGACGAACGACGTTATCGCAACAATCCTCCCGCGAAGCTGGTGGCGGCAGGCGCGACGATCATTTTCAACAACTCGGCGTCGCCGTGGCATCTCGGCAAGAACGAGACGCGAAACAAAATGCTTTCTCAATTGGCGGCGAAGACAGAGAGGCCCGTCGTCTATTGCAATCTGGTCGGCGGCAACGACGAGTTGGTATTCGACGGCGCGAGCGTGGCGTTCAATGGCTCCGGCCAGCTCATCGCGCACGGCAAGTTGTTTGAGGAAGACTTGGTTGTGTTCGATGTCGATACGGCGCAGCCGGTCGTCCCGCCGGAAATATGCGCCGAGGAAAAAGTCTATCGCGCGCTCGTACTCGGTCTGCGCGATTACCTCCACAAGTGCGGGTTCAAGTCGGCGGTCATCGGCTTGAGCGGCGGCATTGATTCCGCGCTCACGGCAGTCATCGCCGTCGAAGCGCTGGGCAAGGAGAACGTGCGCGGAGTGTCGCTCCCGTCGCAGTTTTCATCGCAAGGCAGTCTGGGCGACGCGCGCATTCTCGCGGCGAACCTCGGCATTCGCTACGACGTGGTTGCCATTCAACCAGCCTTCGAAGCAGTGAAGGGACAACTCGCGCCCGTGTTTGCCGGACTGAAGGAAGACACAACTGAAGAGAACATTCAGGCGCGATTGCGCGGCGTAATCCTTATGGCGATGTCGAACAAGTTCGGCTCGCTGCTACTCACGACAGGCAACAAGAGCGAAATGGCCGTCGGCTACTGCACGCTTTATGGCGACATGAACGGCGGCCTCGCTGTCATCAGCGACGTGCCGAAGACTATGGTCTATCGCATTTCAAAGTGGGTGAATCGCGAGCGCGAAATAATCCCGACTGCTTCGATCACCAAAGCGCCTTCCGCGGAACTGCGCCCGAACCAAACTGATCAGGACTCGCTCCCGCCTTACGAAGTGCTCGATGCGATTCTCGAAGAGTACGTCGTAAACCTCAAGACGACGCGCGACATTATCGCGATGGGTTTCGACGAAGCGACAGTGAAACGAGTCGTGCGCTTGATCGACACCTCGGAATACAAACGACGCCAGGCCGCGCCGGGATTGAAAGTGACGAGCAAAGCGTTCGGCGTCGGCCGGCGCATTCCGATCGCGCAACGCTATCGCGACGTTTGATCGCTGATCAGCAAACCTGCCCTGTCGGACTTTGTCCGACTCACCATCTGCGGAGTTTCCCCCAGCAAAATTTGACGCGTCTAACTTCGGGTGTAAGTTGCCTCAGCCAAATGAAGACAGACCGTCGAACCATAGCAACCCCGGGCAGGGGCGGTCAGTTCGAAGCGCACGCAGGCGTCACCTCCTAGAGGCGCGCGCGCTTCGGCTCTCCGTCGCTCCGGTGACGGACATGAAAGTTGAAGCGAAAGTTGTTCGGTGCGGTGGATCGGAAGACAGTAAATCCGAAACGGCCCTTCTGAGTTCAAAATCTATTCCTCACTCTCCCCGAATAGGATTGGCCCTCTCCGCTGGTGGAGCCAAAGGCCTCGCGCACATCGGCGTGATTCAAGTTCTCGAGGAAAATGGAATTTCCATTCATGCGATTGCTGGCTGCAGCATGGGCGCCTACGTCGGGGCGGTTTGGGCCTACGGCCACGGCGGCGCCGAAATGGAAAGATTTGCGCGGGAGGTAGAAGGACGCTGGGGGTTCCTTCGTCTCCTTGACCCCGTCCTCCTCCCGCGCTGCGGCTTGATTCGCGGAGAAAAAATGGGCGGCCGGGTAAAAGGCGCAATTGGTGAAGCGCAATTCTCCGACCTCGCCCGTCCGCTGCGTGTCATCGCCACGAACCTGCGCACGCTCGAACGCGTCGTTGTTTCCTCTGGCGAAGTTGCGCTCGCCGTTCAGGCCAGCAGCGCGATCCCGGGCGTCTGCGCCCCAGTGCGAATTGGCGACGAACTCCTTTTCGATGGTGGCGTGGTCGATCCGCTGCCAGTCGATGTGGCCCGCGAGATGGGCGTCGATGTAGTAATTGCGGTCAACGTTATTCCCACGCCCGCCTACATGCGCTGCCGCATGGAGTTCGAGCGCGAGCAAAGCGCCATGCGGTATCACGAGTTCAATCGGTTCGTGAAGTTCTTTCGACGGACCAGCGAAACGATTGCGGGCTTTGGCATTCTTGACGTGATGCACCGCACGATGCTTGGGGCGCAAATGCGTCTGGCCGAGCACTCCTGCCGGCGCGCGGATATCGTGGTGCGTCCTCTTTCCTTCGATGGCCGATGGCACGACTTCCATCGGCCGGGCAAGTACATCGCGGTTGGGCGTCGGGCGGCGGAAGAAAACCTTCCTGAAATCAAAGGACTCATCCGGAGGCACTCGCATGAACCCAAAACTCCTGACAACCCGTTGGCAGTCGCTGCCTGAGAACGCCATTCGCCAGCTGCAAATCGAAAAGTTGCGCGGCTACTTGCGCCACTTGGTGCTGCCGTTCTCGCCGCACTATGGCGAACTGTTTCGGGAACTCGGATTGACCGCGGACTCGATTCGCTCGCTCGATGACCTGCGCCGCATTCCGTTCACCACGAAGGCTGATCTGCTCAACACGCCGGAACATCCGCAGCGCGCCAAAGAATTTGTGATTACGCCGGACCAACGCGCCCTTGTCCGCAAACCCAACATCATCCTGCGCGCGTTGGTCCGCGGACGCTCTCGCGTGCAACAGGAACTGGAATCGGAGTTCCGCCCCATCTTTATGACGAGCACCACCGGGCGCTCCGCAGACCCGATTCCGTTCCTGTTCACGCGACATGACCTCGACAACCTCGCGCTCACGGGCCGCCGCACGTTCGAAGTCTGCGGAGCGAAGCGCGACATGCGGATGCTCAACATGTTTCCGTACGCGACGCACCTCGCGTTCTGGCAGGCGTATTACGGCGGCGAGGCGTTCGGCGTTTTCGTTGCCAGCACGGGCGGTGGCAAAGTGCTCGGCACGGAAGGCCAGCTTCGCTTCATCCGCAAAGTTCAGCCGGACGTGCTCATCGGTATGCCGACGTTCGTTTATCATGTGTTGCACCAGGCCGTGGAAGAGAACGTCCGCTGCGAGCCATTGAAACGAATTGTGATCGGCGGCGAAAAAGTTCCGGACGGAATGCGACGCAAACTCGTCTCGCTCGCCGCTCAACTCGGCGCGCCCAAAGTCGATGTCGTTGCGACTTACGGCTTTACGGAAGCGAAGGCAGCTTTCGCCGAATGTCCCCGCGCCATCGACCAGCCGTCATGCGGTTATCATCTCTATCCCGATCTCGCGCTATTCGAAGTTGTCGATCCGAAAACTGGTGAACCAGTTCCTGCCGGTACGCCCGGCGAACTGGTTTACACGCCGCTCGATGCGCGCGGCACCGTCGTTCTCCGCTACCGCACTGGCGATCTCATTGACGGCGGACTGACTTATGCGCGTTGTCCAAGCTGTGGCCGGACCGCGCCACGGCTGGTCGGAAACATCTCGCGCGTCGCCGAAATCCGCGAGATGCGGATAGACAAAATCAAAGGCACGCTTGTGGACTTCAACGAATTGGAGCATGTGCTCGACGATTGCGCTCACGTCGGCGCCTGGCAGATTGAACTGCGCAAACACAACGACGATCCGCTGGAACTCGACGAATTGATCCTCCACGTCGCAAAGCACAACGGCGTTCCTGAAACGCAGCTTGTGAAGGAATTGAACGAGCGCATCGCGTCGTGCGCGGAGATTCATCCGAACCGCATCCAGTTCCACAGTTCCGACGAAATGCGCACGCTGCAAGGCGTCGGCAGCGAGTTGAAGGAACGGAAGCTTGTCGATCATCGGCCGACCCAAACCGGTGCAGCAGCTCTCGTTGCTGCACCGAGTGTTTTCTCCGCTTCTGCTGTCTCAGCAAGACGAAAGAGTCAGGTGGAGAATCCTGTGTCTCGCGATCTGGAAAACGCCGCATGAAGCCACGCCTCGTCATCATTGATGGAGTGCGGACGCCCTTCTGCAAAGCAGGGACCGATCTCGCGCACCTCGATGCTGTCGAACTGGGCCGCATTGCCGTCACGACGCTGCTCAAGCGCACCGGCTTCGATCCGTCGCGGATCGACGAAGTGATCTTCGGCTGCGTAGGCCAGCCCGCCGATGCTGCAAACATCGCGCGCGTCATTGCGTTGCGTTCCGGAATTCCTGAGCACGTTCCAGCAATCACGGTCCATCGCAACTGCGCCAGCGGTATCGAAGCGCTCACGCAAGCCTACGAGAAGATGTCTGCGGGACGTGGCCGCGTCTTCATCGTCGGTGGGACAGAGAGCATGTCTCAAATGCCGCTGCTGTTCAGCGAACGCGCCGCTCAGAAGTTCAGCCGCCTGGCTCGCGCGAAATCTTTCGGAGCAAAACTTGGCGCGCTCGCGGCGTTTGGCCCGCGTGATTTCAAACCGCGCATTGGGCTGCAACTCGGCCTCACTGATCCGGTGTGCGGATTGAACATGGGTGAGACGGCGGAGTTGCTCGCGCGCGAATTGCACATCAGCCGGGACGAGCAGGATGCGTTTGCCCTCGAATCTCATAAACGCGCTGTGGCCGCGCGGCCCAAACTCGCGGAAGAAATCTGTCCGGTGCTCACGGGTGGAAATTTGAAATCCGCAATCACCTCGGACAACGGCCCGCGTGAAAACCAATCGCTCGACGCGCTCGCAAGGCTCCGTCCCGTCTTCGACAAAAAATTTGGCACCGTGACCGCCGGGAATTCCTCACAGATTACCGACGGCGCGGTGGCATTACTTGTAATGGAGGTGGAGCGCGCCATGGAGCTTGGGTTAGCTCCACTTGGCGCGCTCGTTGATTACGCCACTGCCGGCTGCGATCCAAAGCGAATGGGCCTCGGCCCGCTCTTCGCGATGGCGAAGCTGGAACGGCAATCCGGCCTGCGCATCGACGAGGCGGACGTGATTGAAATCAACGAAGCGTTCGCTACGCAAACGCTGGCGGTTTTGAACCATTCCGAGTCGGCGGAGTTCGCGCGAAAGCATCTCAACCGCGAAACACCTCTGGGAAAAATTTCACGCGACAAGCTCAACGTGAACGGCGGCGCCATCGCGCTCGGCCACCCGGTCGGCGCGACGGGCGCACGGCTGATTTTGACCAGCTTGAAAGAACTGCAACGCCGTAACGGTCGCCGCGCACTGGTGTCTCTCTGCATCGGCGGCGGCCAGGGCACGGCGTTGTGGTTGGAAAGGATGAAATGAAAACTTTGGAAACTTCAGAAAGGGCGGACTCTTCCCAGATCGCTGTGAATGTAACAGATCAATCACCCACCCGGCGCGGTGAGGACCGCTCGCGCAACATTCTGCGGGAAGTCGATGCAGAGGGTATTTGCACCCTCACCTTCGATCGGTCGAACTCATCGGCCAATATCTTCGACCGCGAAACGCTGCTGGAACTCGATTCGCACCTCGACTGGATCGAACACGCGTCAGAGTTGCGCGGTCTCGTGCTCACCAGCGCAAAGGAAAGCATTTTCATAGCTGGCGCCGATATTCACGCGCTGGCCGGCATGGCAGACCAGCCAGCCTCGGTGCCGGCTCAAGTTTCTGGAGGGACGAGTTACACGAGTCCCCAACTCACGGAACTAATTCAACTCGGCCAGGGCGTGTTCAATCGCCTGGCTTCACTGCACATTCCAACCATCGCCGCGATTCACGGCGCTTGTGTCGGTGGTGGTTACGAATTGACGCTGGCGTGCAACTACCGGGTCGCAACCGACGCGAAGGCCACAAAGATCGGATTGCCGGAAATCCAACTCGGAATTCTTCCGGCGTGGGGCGGCTGCACTCGGTTGCCGCGGCTCATCGGAATTCCCAAAGCGCTGGACGTGATTCTCGCGGGCAAAACTTTGGCTGCGGAACGTGCGTTGAAGATGGGGATGGTTGACGAAATCGTTCCGCGCGAACGGCTCGTCGAAATCGCACGCGAAAGACTCCTCAAGCCAGCGAAACCGCATCGCCCCAGCCTGCGCGTCCCGAACAATCCCGTTTCCGCCATGCTTATCCGAGCGCGCGTCACTCGTGAACTCACGGCCAAAACGCGCGGCAATTATCCCGCTCCATTTGAAGCGCTCGACGTGATTACGCACGGCGTCTCGTTACCGCTGGAGAAATCGCTGGAACGCGAGCGGGAAGCAATTCTCCGGCTCGCGCAAACTGACGCCTGCCGAAACCTACTCCGTTTGTTCGTCTCGAAGGAGCGAGCGAAGAAATCTCAGGCGACCGTTCCCGCTATCAGCAGCACTGCAGTCATTGGCGCCGGCATCATGGGCGCAGGCATTGCCCAGTGGTTCAGCAGCCGTGGCCTGTCGGTGATTCTTCGCGACGTGAGTCTCGAACAGCTCGTGCGTGGGATGGGCACCGTCGCTTCGCTCTACGAAGATGCCGTCAAGCGCCATCACCTGACCGCGCTCGAAGCGCGTAATGGCAAGGACCGCGTCTTCGCCGCCGCGACAGATTTGCCAATGCGCGACGTGGACCTCGTGGTTGAAGCCGCGACAGAAAAGCTCCCGCTGAAGCAGGACATCTTTCGCTGTCTCGCCGCGCAAACCTCGCCGCACACAATTCTCGCGACGAACACTTCGGCGCTCTCAGTCACAGAAATCGCCGCCGCGACGAATGCCGCTGAACGGGTCGTCGGCCTGCACTTCTTCAACCCGGTGCATCGCATGGAATTGGTTGAAGTTGTCGCGGGCGCGAAAACCTCGCCGGATGTTCTCGCGCGCACGACTGAGTTCGCGCGGCGCATCGGCAAAGTGCCCGTGGTGGTGAAGGACAGTCCCGGCTTCATCGTGAATCGCGTCCTCATGCCGTATCTCGTCGAAGCGGTTCGTCTGTTCGATGCCGGTGCCACGGCGCACGAGATTGATGAAGCGATGCTCGATTTCGGGATGCCAATGGGGCCGCTCCGATTGTTGGATGAAGTGGGAATGGACGTGGCCGCGCACGTGGTAAAGACACTCGACAAAAACTTTGGCGAACGCGTGGCCGCGCCGCCGCTGCTGGAGAAGATGCTCGGCGCGAACATGCTCGGAAAGAAAGCCGGGCGCGGCTTCTATAGTTACGCGCACGACAAGCCAAACCACGAACTTGACGTGATGCGCACCGTGCATCGCCATGTGCACTTTACTCACGACGAACTGACGCAGCGCATGTCATTTTTGATGGTGAACGAAGCGGCGCGGTGCATGGAGGAAAAGGTCGCCGCCTCCGCCGCCGACATCGATCTCGCGATGGTGCTCGGCACTGGTTTCGCACCATTCCGCGGCGGACCGCTTCGTTACGCCGACACGCTGGAAATCGCAAACGTCGTCGCGGCGTTGGAAAAGCTGGCCGCGCTTGATGCGCGATTCACGCCTTGCGCATTACTCAAACAAAGGGCAGCGGCCAATGCGCCGTTCTATCCGCTCAAGGGAGGCAACACATGAACGCAACGACACCAGAAAACGACGTTTCCTCGATTGACACTTCGAAGATGTCCGCCGGGCAGCGCGCCGCGATTGAATTGACAGAAGCCGCGCGCGAACGGACGGAAGTAGCCAGCTTCGTGGCGGAGCTATTCATGGGAAAGCCCGGCATGACGAAGCTCTTTCCTTTCCCGCAGCAAACGACGGAAGACCGCGACCAGGGCGATGCGTTTCTGGAGCGATTGGAAAAAATTCTACGCGAGCAAGTGGACCCGGACACCATCGATCGCACCGGCGAAATTCCTGACGGCGTGATTGCCGCGCTGGCCGGCGTCGGAGCGTTCGCCATCAAAGTTCCGACGCAATACGGCGGCCTGGGGCTATCACAAACGAACTATTGCCGCGCTGCGATGTTGCTCGGGAGTTATTGCGGGAATCTCACTGCGCTGATTTCTGCGCATCAATCCATCGGCGTGCCACAGCCACTCATCCTGTTCGGCACCGAGGAACAGAAGCGCAAATACCTGCCGCGATTCGGGCGGGGAGAAATTTCCGCGTTCGCGCTCACGGAGAACGGCGTTGGCTCTGACCCGGCGCGCATGGCCACTCGCGCCGAGCCGGCGCCGGACGGCGAGGCATTCATCCTCAACGGCGAAAAGCTCTGGTGTACGAATGGGACGCGCGCGGGAGTCATCATCGTGATGGCGAAAACGCCGCCGAAGATGATGAACGGCGCGAGCAAAGATCAGATCACCGCGTTCATCGTGGAGATGGATTCGCCCGGAGTGGAAGTCGTGCGGCGCTGCCACTTCATGGGACTGCGCGCGCTCTACAACGGAGTGATTCGCTTCCACAACGTGCGCGTGCCGCGCGAAAACATTCTGCTGGGTGAAGGTAAAGGACTGCGTGTGGCGCTGACGACGCTCAACACAGGACGGCTCACGTTGCCCGCTGCGTGCGTCGGGATGTCGAAGCGTTGTCTGGATATTTCACGGCGCTGGGCGGCGAAGCGCGAGCAATGGGGCGCGCCGATTGGCCGTCACGCATTCATTGCGGACAAACTTGCGCGGATGGCAGCGGATACGTTCGCGATGGAGTCGATGACGCTCTACGCCGGTAGCCTCGTGGACAAAGACAAGCACGCCGACGTGCGGCTGGAAGCGGCGCTATGCAAGTTGTGGGGGACCGAAGTCGCGTGGCGCATCGTCAATGACACGATGCAGATTCGCGGCGGACGCGGATATGAAACCGCGGACTCATTGCGCGCGCGGGGCGAGGAGGCGGAGCCGGTCGAACGAATGCTGCGCGACAGCCGCATCAACACCATCTTCGAAGGCTCCAGTGAAATCATGCGGCTGTTCATCGCGCGTGAAGCGTTGGATCCACATTTGAAAGTCGCGGGTGCGATGTTCAATTCGAAGTTACCAACGCGCACGCGCCTGAGTGCGGCAGTGAAGGCAGGCCTTTTCTACGCGCGCTGGTATCCGATGCTGTTCATGCCAAAACGGTCCAAGGTCCAAAGTCCAAGGTCCAAAGTCGGTCGGCAGTTGCGGCGGCACTTGCGTTTTGTGGAACGCAACAGCCGAAGGCTCGCGCGCAGTCTGTTCCACGCCATGGTGCGGTTCGGCCCGAAGCTCGAGCGTCAGCAGCTTACGCTCGGGCGATTCGTGGACATCGCCGCGGAGTTGTTTGCGATGACTGCCACATGCGCGCGCGCTTCGGCACTGGACGATGATGAGACGGGTTTAATCGCCGACTACTTTTGCCGTTCGGCGCGATTGCGCGTGGCGAGTTTGTTCCGCGAATCACGACTCAATGAAGACCGTCGCGGCTACAAGCTCGCGCAGGGATTGCTCAAAGACGTGCCTGCGTCACTGTCCGGCGGCCTTCTTTAACGTGCCGGAGCGACGGCACCCGCCACAGATCGTCCCACCGCGTAGCGCCCGAGCATCGTGGCGCTATCGAGGATGTGGTGCGCCATGGCTACTTCCAATTCATCGCGCTCCACGCCTGCCGACAGGTCAAGCTTTCGCGCGAGCGCGTAAGCCGTGAAGTAATAGCGATGCTCCCCCGAAGGCGGACGTGGGCCGAAGTATTCGATCGTCCCGTGATCGTTCTTGCCGACCAGCGCCTGAGCAGGCGTTTCGCCTTCCGCAATTTCAGTGACGTTCACCGGAATGTTAAAAAGCAGCCAGTGCGTGAACGTGCCGCGCGGCGCGTCCGGATCGTCCATGATGAGCGCCCAGCATTTCGCGCCCGGCGTCAGCCCATCGAGATGCAACGGCGGACTGATGTTGTCGTGGTAGGCGGAATACTGCTCAGGGATGCTTGCTCCGTGTCTGAAAGCCCGACTCGTGATGTTCATTGCGAACCTCCTTTCGTTCTCTCTTAGGTTCGGCGCGATGAGAAATCCGTCAACTTCCAAACTCTGCCGCCTGTCGATAGACGGGCGCGAAGACTTCCGCCTTCGGCTTCATCTCCTTCAACGTTTCGACGAATGCCAGTGCCTGGGACTCTTCGCCGTGCACAACGGCGATTTTCTTGATCTCCCCTGTCATTGCAGAGACGTAGCGCTTCAATTCCGTCCGGTCCGCGTGGCCGGAAAAGGCATCGAGTGCCGCTACCTGCGCGCGCACTTCGTACGGCTCGCCGAAGATGCTGACGGGTGAACGGCCCGCGCGGATGGCCCAGCCAAGCGTGTGTTCCGCACAATAGCCGACGAACAGAACCAGGTTGTTTGGATCGCCGATGTTGTTCTTCAAATGATGCCGGATGCGACCTGCTTCCGCCATGCCGGACGCGCTGATGATGATGGCCGGGTCTTTCAATTCGTTGAGCTTCATCGAGTGCGCGACTTCTCGAATGTAAGTGAGGTTCTCCATGCCGAACGGATTGGCCTTCTCGCGCAGGAACCGATAGGTCGTTTCGTTGAAACACTCCGGGTGCAGACGAAACACTTCGGTGGCATTTACACTCAACGGGCTGTCCACGAACATGGGCAGCCGCGGAATTTTCCCGGCGAGAGTGAGTTGGTGCAGCGTAAACACGACCTGCTGCGTCCGGCCGACTGCGAACGCCGGAATGATCACTTTACCTTTGCGCTCCACGGTTTCGTTGATGAGCCGGGTCAGTTCAGCCACGGAATCCGACTTCATCGAGTGGTCGCGCCCGCCGTAAGTGGATTCGATTTGCAGATAGTCCACGTTTTCGACGGGGTCCGGGTCGCGGAGAATTTCGTCGTCGCCGCGACCCACGTCGCCGCTGAAGAGATAGCGAAAGCGGCGCGCGCCCTCCTGCACATCGAGCACCACCTGCGCCGAGCCGAGAATGTGGCCGGCATCGCGAAACGTCGCCGACACGCCGTTGCCGATGGGCATGGGGCGGTCGTAGTTGAACGTAACGAATTGCTGGATCGCGCGCTGGGCGTCCTCCGCACTGTAGAGCGGCTCGACCGGCGGGAGTCCTTCCTTCGCGCGCTTACGGGAAATGAATTCCGCATCGTCGCGCTGAATCTGCGCCGAGTCTTCGAGCATGATGGCGGCGAGATCGCGCGTGGCAAACGTGCAGTAAATGTTCCCCACGAAACCTTTGCGGCAGAGGTTCGGGAAATTCCCGACATGATCGATGTGCGCGTGACTGACGATCGCGGCGGAAATTTTGGACGGATCAAAGGGAAAGTTCCGGTTGCGTTCGATGGATTCTCCGCGCGGCCCCTGGAACAAACCACATTCGAGCAAAATCTGCTGCCCGTTCACCTCGATCAAAAACATGGAGCCGGTCGTCGTTCGCGTGGCGCCGCAAAAGTGAATTCGCATGGCGAAGGATGCGTTGAATCGTTGAATCGTGGAAACGTTAAAACGCGAGCCGCACCGAAGGAGAGACTCGCGCCGCTCCCCTCCAACGTTTTCACGATTCAGCGCATTTAACGATTTAACGTCTCTTCCTCTGCGTTACACTTCGCGCGTGAGTACGAAAGGCGACTTCCTCGAACTGCCCGGGCTGCGCGTGACGGTGGACCGCATCATCCATCAGCGCGAGGCGCAGACGCCGCCCGACCGGCCGCACTGTTTTATTTATTTCATCACTATTCACAACGACAGCGACGTGGCCGTGACCATCAAAGGCCGCAAATGGGTCGTGAAGAACGAGCGCGGAGAAATCACGGCGGTCGAAGGGGATGGCGTAGTCGGCCAATTCCCAAAGATCGAGCCGGGCGAAAGTTTTTCCTACAACAGCTTTCACTTGAACGATACGCGCACGGCGGTCGCAGAAGGCAGTTACATCGGTATGGACGAGCGCGGCCGCAAAGTGCTCACGCGCATCCCTAAATTCGAAATGGACGCGGGCGAATGATGACGCTTGGCATCCAGTGGAAATCATCTGGTGGAATTCTTGGAACATCAAGCTTTGGTGGCATTTCGACTGTACACGTTCGCGCGAAGATTTATCGCACGCTGGCGCAGGCGGAGGAGCTACGAGGAAACGAGAACTGCATCCCAATCTTTCCAGACTGGTTCGTAGCCAAGGCGCGAAATTACTTCGGCGATTTCTTCGGGCGAGCGGTCATCGGCGATCTCGAATTGGCCGGTGGCGCGGCGTGAGGTGGACCATTCACTCGCGCCGTCCGTGAGTTCAACGATGCGACCGCGTTGCGTGAGATGAATGTTCTGCGCGCCCGCGCCGGTGTAGCCGCCCGGTTCGGTGTGGCTGCCGGCGCTCATGAGTGTAACGCCGAGCGGAATCAAGCCATCGCGCAGTTTGGCTGGCTCGCGTGTCGAGAGGACGAGGCCAACATCAGGAAGGAACAGTCGAAGCGCGCAGAGGAGTTGAACGAGGTTGCGGTCGCTCAATTCAGTCGGCGGCTCAAATTCACCGGCGCATGGCCGGAGGCGAGGAAGCGAAATTGTGATTTGCGCCTTCCAACAATGGCGCAAGAGATAAGACGCGTGTGCGGCAATGGCGATGGCTTCGGCGCGCCAGTCGCTCAATCCGTAGAGCGCGCCGATGCCGAGGCGGCGAAAGCCCGCGGCGTAGGCCCGCTCGGCAGTTTCGAGCCGCCAGTCGAAGTCGCGCTTCGGCCCGGCGGTGTGCATTCGGGCGTAGATGTCCCGGTCGTAAGTTTCTTGGTAAACGACCAGCCCGTCCGCGCCGGCGGTGACGAGCGGAACGTAATCGGGCGTCTCCATCGGACCGATTTCCAGTGAGACGCTTGGAATCTCTTCATGCACGGCGCGCACGCAATCAACGAGGTAGCTGTTCGAGACGAACCGTGGATGTTCGCCCGACACGAGCAGGATATTGCGAAAGCCCTGTTCCTGCAGCGCGCGCGCCTCGCGCATGACTTCATCCACGGACAACGTGACGCGCAGGATTGGATTGTCCCGCGAGAAGCCGCAGTATTTGCAATTGTTGATGCACTCGTTCGAAAGGTAGAGCGGCGCGAACAAGCGAATGACTTTGCCGAAACGCTGGACGGTGAGCGCGTGTGCGCGGCGTGAAAGCTCTTCGAGTTGCGCCTGCGCAGCAGGCGAAATGAGCGCCGCGAAATCATTGAGCGTCGGCGCGGGCTTGTTCAACGCGGCGTTCGTCTCAGCGGCCGTCGTATCGAGCGAACGCTCGACCAAAGAATCGAGCGGCAGACGATTGAATTCGGCGACGAAGCTCATGGCGGGTCACGGTAGCAAATGCACGTCGGTTGTCGAGGGACAGCCGCGGCTCCCAAATCTGGTCACAGGTGAACAAAGGTTTTCGCGCTTCAGCGATTGCGATCGGACTTCTCAAAGTGTTTCGCGCTGAATTCGAAACCCCGCAACGCGGCAGGTTCGTAGAGGTCGTCCTTCTTGTGGCCCGCACCGCGGACTTCCTCGTAGCTGTGTTGGATTTTCAACTGCTGAAGTTTCTCGTGCAGCGCGCGGTTGCGCGCGAGGAAGTCATCTTTGGTCCCGACGACCATGCTCACCGCGACACGGTTGTGAATTTTTTCGGCGTTCCGCTCCACTAGCGCGAACGGGTCGTTGTCTGCGAACCGTTTCGGGTCAGTGCCAAACATCTGCGCAAAGACTTTGCCGAGATGTTTTTTGAATTCTGCCGCATCGCTGAGCGTTGCACCGTATGCGACCACGGAACCGAACGTTTCCGGATACTTGAACGCGAGTTTCAGCGCGCCGAAACCACCCATCGAGTAGCCGTGCAGCGAACGGCCGGCGGAGTTTGTAACGGTACGAAACGTCTGGTCGATGTGCGGGATGAGTTCCTTGACGAGCAAAGTCTCCGCCGGAACAGCGCCGTTCGGCGAATCACAAAAGAAACTGGTCTCGCCGCCGTTGACGAAGACGAGGATGGCGGGACCGAAGCGGCTCGCCGCGTCCCGCCAGTATTTTGCATATTCCAGATACGAACTTTCGTTCCCTTCGTAGCCGTGCAGGTAGTAAATGACCGGGAAGCGCTGCTGATTCTTCGCATCATATTGTGGCGGCAGGCAAATGTTGTAGCCCACGTCGGTTTTGATCGCGCCGCTGCGAAATGTGCCGTGCTGAATCGAGCGGTCCGCACGTTTGGGAGGGTTGTTCCAGGAATCTTTGGCCAGAGCAGTCGCCACCAGACAAAGAATTGCCGCGACGATCAGCGGAAATTGCACTCTCCTCATTTGCTCGCAATATCGCCGAGCGCCTTGGCGGCGCAATGCTGTTTTGTCGTCCACGCTTCGGCATGTCGGTGCGCCAGCGGCACCCTAAAGGGTGGACTATGAACGTGTTTGAAACGAAAACGTCATACTTCGGTTCTTGAATGCGGCATATCTGGTGCTAGGTTCCACGCCGACGGATTCCCGATTGAAATTATGAAACGTCTCTTCGCGTTCGCGGCACTCGCCTTGCCTTTGCTCCCATGTTTTGCCGTTGATACACCGCCGCCCGTCCTGAAGAGCGCCACGGTGTCCAACAACACGACGACTGTGACGTTCACGCCGGCGCCGAGCATCGAGCAGTACGTCATCCGCAGTGGCACGAATGTGGCCGCGCCCTTTACGAACGACTCGTCAGCCGTGCTGAGTGGGACAACGTTTCGAGCGACGAACACGGGACCAATGAAGTTTTACAGCCTTGCCGCCATTCCGATGAGCAGCAACTCGCTCCTGACGGCCAACATTCTCAATCGCCTCGCCTACGGTCCCACGCCGGATGAATTGCAGCGCATCGCCGCGATTGGGCCGCAAGCTTACATCGATGAACAACTCGCGCCGGAAGGAATTGCTGAAAGCCTCGACATCTTTACGGGCGTCGTTGAGACCACGAATGGCGTTCCTCCCCTCGCCGTTCCGGAATGGAATTTCATCAATGTGACCGGCACGGTCTCCTCCTCGAACCTGTATGTTTATTTGACCCGCGGCTGTGACGCTTACATCGACGACATCGAACTGCGTGTGCTTATGGCTGTCATCACGACGAACAATCCGACCGGGACGAACGAAATCTACACGACCAACCTTGTTGCGGGCACTAACATGATTTGGGATGGCGACTTCGAAGCGCCGGCCCTGGCGCCGCCGTGGGTTTTCGGACGTGTTGGCAGTAATCCGTATTTCACAAACGTCGCTGGTTCAGCATCCAGTACGGCCTTCGCACACTCGGGAAGCCGCAGCCTTCACCTCGTCAGTGCGACTGATGGAACCACTCAAACCAATGCGCTCTGGCAGTCGATCACGAACTTCAATTTCAATTTCAACAACAACTCGCGGCAATGCGTCCTGAGCTTCTGGTATCTGGAAACGACGAATTCGAGCCGAATCAAATTGCGCCTGGGCAACAGCGGCGTGAACGGCTCCGGCAATGACGTTCCAGAAACGCCGCGATGGATTTACGTGACGGCGACGGGACGCGCAACGGCTACTCCGGCGCTTTACGTTTATCTCGATGACGACGGCGAAGTTTACATCGATGACATCAAGCTGGTCGCGGGCAGTGTTCCCGAAGCAGGCGTGAACCTTCTTCAGAACGGCGATTTCGAAAGTGCGTTGACCGGGCCGTGGCAGCCGACGGCGGACTTCATCAAGAGTTACATCAGCACGGAGGTTTCGCATTCGGGGGCGGGCAGCTTGAGGCTGATTGCTACCGCCGGGGGCGGAGGGAACAACGATTCGATCACCCAGCGCGTTTCTGTGGTCAATGGCAGCACTTATACCGTGAGCTTCTGGTGTACCGCGCCGACGGCTGGCCGAATTCTCAACGTTCGCTTGTCCGGGAGCCAACTCGTAAGCACCGTGCCGCAAACCACGGCCGCCGGCCTCCGCCACTCGCTGGAGAATTTGAGGCCAACGCTCACGGACGATGGCGTGTTTCGCATTCCCCGCGTCACTGGCGGCGCGAACATCAATGATTTGCGCGCGTGGTTCACGATGAACGCGGTAGCCTCGAAGCGGCAACTGCTCGAAATTCTCACGCAGTTTCTCGAAAACCATTTCGTGACGCAGCACTCCAAGAGCCTCGATTACCTGGATGCGTTTTATGACGACGGCGATCTCATGCAGGTGTTTGCGACGGATTGGGAATACCGCGAAGTTTCGAAGTGGCGCGCGAAGCTGCTCGATCCGAACTGCAACTTCTACGACCTGTTGCGAATCCACGCCGAAAGCCCGGCGGAGATTGTTTATCTCGATTCCGTGAACAGCAAGGGCAGCGGCACTCAGGTCGCGAACGAAAATTACGCGCGCGAAATCCTGGAACTCTTTTGCATGGGTGTGGACAACGGCTACGACCAGCAGGACATCATCGTGATGTCGCGCGCGTGGACCGGCTGGTCGGTCGATGTCGTTGATCCCGAAAATGCCAATGATCCCCATGCGCTTCGGACCGAGCGAGTGGGGAACTATTCGGGAGCAGGCAGCGGCGCGGTTTCGAATCTCATTGGCGTGTGGGCGTTCCGGTTCAAGAACGGCGATCACGGCACGAACCGCGCGCCGATTTGGTCGGTTTGGGACCCGGCCAGCCCCGCGACGAATCCGCAGCCGATTCGCGTGGGTGGCGTGCCGCAGCAAAAGACTGTGCCGGCGCGCTTCGGTCCTCCGTGGGCCGGAACTGGTTACGCGCTGACGATTCCGCCGAACCGGACCGGCACGAATGGCATTCAGGATGGCTATGACGTTTTGGCGAAGATCGCGGACCTGCCGTTCACGATGGAATACATCAGTGTGAAACTCTGCCGGTTGTTCGTTCACGATGATTTCGTTCACGGCGTTTACGATTACACGGATCCAAACCGCTCCGCCGAAGCCGAACTGGTGCGGCAGTGCATGGTTGCGTGGGACACGCCGGTGAACGGACGCAAAGGAAACATTCGCCTGGTCCTCAGGACCATTTTCGACTCGGACCTGTTCCGCACGCACGTCGGCTCGTTGCAGAAGGTGAAGACGCCGCTGGAGTTTGTGGCCAGCGCGGTGCGCGCAGTGCGTTCGACGAACACCACGGGAGGATTCACCGCGACGACGGACGGCTATTCCTTCAACAACCCGCTCAACCGCATGGGCGGCATGGGCTTGTTCAATCGCGCCGAACCGGATGGCTATCCCGAGGCCGGGCCGCCGTGGATCAGCGCGGGCACTTTGGATGAGCGCGTGTTGTTCGTACAGGCGCTGTTGCGTTCGGGCACCGGAGATGACGCGGGCAATTGCACGACCGATCCGGTTGGGTTGCTGAAGGCCAAATTGCCTTCGAACCAATGGAACGATGCGGGAGCAGTCGCGGACTATTTCCTGAGCATCATTTATCCGGGCGAGGGCAAGGCCAACCTCGACAGCTACCGCGAGCTGGCCATCAACTTCCTCAACAAGGGTGACAACGGCATCACGGACAGTCCCTTCTTATCGCAGCCCAACACGCAGACTCCGTACGACACGCGCGTGCGCGGCATGGTGGCGATGTTGATGACGCTGCAACGGTTCCAGGAGCAATAATTTTTACCGCTTATGCAACACTATCACTTCAACATTCTGAATCGCCGCTCGTTCCTCAGCACCGCTGCCAAAGCCGGTATGGCCGCGGCGTTCGCTTCGCTCATCGACATTCCGCTCGTGATGAAGCGGGCGCTCGCCGAAGGCACCATCGGCCTGAACGGCAAGAAGCTTCTGTTCATCTGGTTGCGCGGTGCGAATGACGGATTGAATTCCGTGATTCCAGTGCTGGACTCCGGGTACTACGCCTTCCGCCCGACTGGCGGGAACAACATCGGCATCCCGATGGACGGAGGAACGAACTACTCCACGACCGGCGGCTGCGATTTCCCGACCGCAGGGGCAAACTCCACCTATGGTTTTTATCCTAACGCGATTCGCACCGGCAACGGGTTCTGCGCGTTGCACCCATCGCTGAAATTTCTCGCGCCGGTTTACAACGCGGGAGACCTGGCGCTGATTCATCGCGTCGGCTACCCGCGCCAGTCGCGCTCGCACTTCGACTCGCAGAACTATTGGGAGAACGGCAACCCGAACAACAACCTGGTCAAGAGCGGCATCTTTTACCGCGCGATGTACGAGTCCGGCCTCGCGAACACCGCGCCGCTCACGGGTGTCTCGATCCAATCGGCGCTGCCGCTTATCCTGCGCGGCGACGAGGCGGCGATGACGAACCTGACCGATCCGACTCGTTACGCGCTCGCGGGCATTCCGAACGACACGAACGGCGTGGCCAAAGCCTTCATGCACCTTTCATCCGCGAACACCGCCCAGTTCGCGCCTAAAAAAAATCGCGACTTGCTCGCGCTCCAATACGGAAACCTCAGCAACACGTTGTCGATTTTCAACAGCATCATCGGCTTCGACGAGGCGGAGAATCTATTCCAGGACAACATTAAAACCGATGGCGATACCACGTGGTCGCCGATCGATGCGAACGGCAATCCCATCCCCGGGAGCGATTCCTCCAAGGGCTATTTCCTTTTCCCGACGACCAATGACAAGAATGGCGGCTGGCGGCGAAGCGCGGACCCGAACGGCGTGAACGGCAATAAATACGTCGTCGATCCGACGCACCAGAGCTTCTTCAGAAATCTCAAGGCGGCGGCGCTCGTTTTGAACAAGACGGACGCGATTATTGCTGGCACAGAATTAGGCGGCTTCGACACGCACAGCGCGCAAGGCGGACTCACCGGCGCGCATCCGAACCTGAACCGCGCCATCGGCTGGGCGATTTACGGGCTGTACAAATACTTCACGCTCTACGCGGACCGTGCGACGTGGAACAACACCATCGTGGTGACGCTCTCGGAGTTCGGCCGCACATCGCGCCAGAATTCCGACCTCGGCACCGACCACGCCGAAGCCAGCGTGATGTGGGTCGCGGGCGGCGCCGTGAAGGGCTACAACGCGGGCAATCCTTCCGGCGTGTTCAATTGCCATACGGGCGATGGCATCCCGTGGGTCACCGGAAATACCGGCTCGATGTTCCAGGTGAGCGGCAGCTATTTGAGGCGCAACACCGATTTCCGTTCGGTGTTGGGCGAGATCATCCGCGAGCATCTCGGCGCTACGCAGAATCAACTGAACCGGATCATTCCGGGTTATGCGAACGCAGCCGAGGGATTGCTGAACGGCCCCACCTCCATCGACGGCACGCCAATTCGTGGCGAGGTGGGAATTCTATAATTCCTGCGGGAATTCTCACTGCGACAGCGCGCTCTCGGGCGCGCTGTTCGCTTTTCAATCAAAGTCCGCGCACCGCTGAAATCCTTGGCGTCTTCGCGTCTTTGCGTGAGGATTCCCACGCCCATGAAGAATTCCGCGTTGTCCCAACTCGCGCACCGCACGAGCGAACCGGCCATTTCGTGGCTGATGAAGCTAACGCTCGATCACCCGAAACTCGTCTCGCTCGCCGCCGGTTTCACGGACAACGAATCACTGCCGCTCAAGGAAACGCGCGAGTTGCTCGACACCGTGCTCTCCTCGCCACGGCGCGGACGTCCCGCGCTCCAATACGGTTCAACCACCGGCGATCCGTTGCTGCGCGAACTGACGGCGGCGCACACCCAAAGCGAAGACGCTCAACGCAGCGCGCGCGTTTACGATCCGGCCCGCACCATCATTACCGGCGGCTCGCAGCAATTGCTCTACATGACCGCCGAGGCGTTGTGCGATCCGGGCGACATCGTGCTGGTTGAGGACCCGACTTACTTTGTGTTTCTCGGAATCACCGCCAGCCACGGGTTGCGCTGCCGAGGTATTCGCCTCGCCCACGACGGAATCGACCTCGCGCACCTCGAAGACGTTCTCGGCGAGTTGAAGCGCAGCGGCGGACTGCGCCGTGTGAAAATGCTCTACCTCGTTTCCTATTTTCAAAATCCCACGGGACGCACGACGAGCTTCGCAAAGAAACAGGCTGCGTTGGAATTGCTCCGCCAGTACGAACGGGCCGCGGGGCATCCCATCTTCCTGCTCGAAGACGCGGCGTATCGCGAACTGCGCTTCGCCGGTGAAGACGAACGCTCGGCACTCGCGACAGATTTTGCCGACCGCGTGATTTACACCGGCACTTACAGCAAACCCTTCGCAACTGGCGCGCGCGTGGGTTTTGGAATTCTGCCGGAGCCGGTCTTCACCGCCGTGTCGCGCATCAAAGGCAATCACGACTTCGGCACCTCGAATCTACTGCAACAGCTTCTTTCGCGCGCTCTGGAGAGCGGCGCTTATGAACGGCATCTGCCGGTGCTGCGCCAGCGCTATGCCGCCAAAGCCACGCGAATGGTGAACGCGATTCGAAAGCATTTCCCGCCCAAAGTGAAATGGGACGACCCGCGCGGCGGACTTTACGTCTGGGCGCAACTGCCACCGCGCATGAAGTCCGGCGTAAAGTCGAAGCTGTTTCAGACCGCGCTGAAGCGCGACGTGCTCTACGTGCCCGGCGAACTTTGCTATTGCGACGACGCCGCGCGCCGCACGCCGAACCGCGAAATGCGCCTGAGCTTTGGCGGCGCGAACGACAACGAAATCCCCATCGGCATCGCACGCCTGGGCAAAGTGATCGAGGAAGCCACCGTAAAATCCAACCGACCCTGACCAGATTGGAGACGCCGCGAACGTCTCCCTCTCCCCTCAACGGGGAGAGGGCCGGGGTGAGGGGTGAGAACGCGGTGAGGCTTTTGCCTTTTCGAACATGCTAAGACTTACCATTCCTCACCCTCAATCCCTCTCCCCGTTGAGGGGAGAGGGAAGCAGCATCACGCCGATCGAACCATCGCGAAGATACTTGCGAGACGCGCGTCCGCCGCATTTCTCGATTCAAACTCGAGCGCCTCTCAAGTAATCTTCGCTCGTGATCAAGCTTTCACTCTGCGGCGCGGCATTGCTGTCAATGGGCGCGGCTCTTTACGCGGCATCCGATTCGGCACGGCCTACCCGCGTGCCTCCACCGGGAATTGCCATCACGGAAGGGGACCGCGCCGAATTGCGCGCGGGCGCCGATGCGCTGGCGCGGGAAATCGAATCGCTGCGCTCGGCCAAATTCCACGCGTTGCTGCCGGACGTGGAAATCTTTCACAAAGCCGTCGATTGGGCGCTGCGCTACGACGAGTTTTATCGGAGCAACGAAGTTGGGATTGCCCGCACGCTGCTGAAAGACGGAATGGAACGAGCGCAGCAGTTGCGCGAAGACAAAGCGCCGTGGCTCAATGCGACCGGTCTGGTCGTGCGCGGCTACATTTCAAGGATTGATGGCTCGGTGCAGCCGTATGGCCTGGTTGTCCCCGCGACGTTTGCCACCAATCATGTCAAACCGCGCCGGCTCGACGTGTGGCTGCACGGGCGCGACAATCATCTCACGGAACTGAAGTTCATCGCCGACCGCGAACGTTCTTACGGCGAATTCACGCCGGCCGATGCGTTCGTGCTACACCCGTATGGCCGTTACTGCAACGCCTTCAAGTTCGCCGGCGAAGTCGATGTGTTCGAAGCGTTGGAGCACGTGAAAAAGTCGTATCGCATCGACGAGCGGCGCATTGCGTTGCGTGGCTTTTCCATGGGCGGCGCGGGCGTGTGGCATCTGGCGGCGCATCATCCGAATGTTTGGGCAGTCGCTGCGCCGGGCGCGGGCTTCGCGGAGACAGCGGAGTATCAGAAGCTCGGAACGAACCGGGCAAAGTTTCCGTCGTGGGAACAGACGCTCTGGCAGCTTTATGACGCGCCTGATTACGCAGCGAACTTTTTCAACCTCCCCGTGGTTGCTTACAACGGCACGGACGATCCCCAGCGCCAGGCCGCGGACGTGATGGAACGCGCGATGAAGGCGGAAGGGCTGAGACTGCCGCGAGTCTGGGGCACGAACGTCGGCCACAAATACACGCCGGAAGCGAAGATGGACGTGAACGCGTTCGTGGATCGAGTCATGGTGCGCGGCAAGAACTTCGTGCCGCGCGAAGCGCATTTCACGACGCGGACGTTGCGTTACAATCGCGCGCCGGAAATCACGGTCGCCCGACTGGAGAAACACTGGGAGCGGGCTGACGTACATCTGAAGCTTGCGCCGGATTACAGCGTGACGGTGTGGACGACGAACGTCGCTGAACTGCAGCTCCATCTGCCGAACCGCGGCGTGGACAACTCGAGAGTCACGATCGATGGCCAACTGATCAAGCGGATTGGTCCGAGCGGCAGCATCGGCGTAGCGCTCTTTCCGCATGTGGCAAAGGACGCTCAAGGACGTTGGTCGCAAATTGTCGGACCATCCGCGACGCAGGCGCTCGCCAAGGTTCACGGGCTTCAGGGGCCCATAGACGACGCGTTCATGGAAAGCTTTCTTATGGTTCGTCCAACTGGCACGGCCCAGAACGAAAAAGTCGGCGTTTGGCTTTCTTCACAACTTGCCAAAGCCACCAACGATTGGCGCGCGCAGTTCCGAGGTGACGCGCGCGTGAAGGACGATTCAGAAGTCACTGACGCTGACATTGCGGCGCACAATCTGGTTCTGTGGGGTGATCCAAAGAGTAACCAACTGCTCGCGCGGATTGCAGACAAACTGCCTGTTCAGTGGACTGTGGAAACAGTCCGCGTTGGTGAAAAGACGTTCGCGGCTGCGACACATGCGCCGGTGTTCATCTTTCCGAATCCACTCAACCTGCAGCGCTACGTCGTGCTGAACAGTGGCTTCACCTTCGCTGGCGCTGGCACTGCCAGTAACGCGCGGCAGACGCCAAAGCTGCCGGATTATGCTGTGCTGAACATCACTGACAATTCTGTCGCTGTCGCTGACTTCTTCGACGAGCAGTGGAAGTTGCGATAGGCTGCGGCGCGCGCCTCGAGTGAAACGCGCGCCGATGTTTCAGCCGTTTGCAATGGCAAACATTTTCACGAGGTTCTCGTGGTTGCCGGAAGTCAATTCTGAGCCTTGGAACCTTTCTTGATTACGAAAGTGCCATCGAAACAAGTGAAGTTGACTCCCTGCGGGCACGCGTAGCCCACGTATTCCCCTTCCACAACGTTGCCTTTCGGCCAACCGTCCTTGACGAAGCCGGTGATCACGCCCCTGATCACGCCGCTTGGATCGCGTCCTTGCACTGTGCGGAAGTGCACTGTGAGGGAGTGTTTTGAGCCAACGAAGTGGTAATCAGCCTCGAACGTGACGAAGCCGTTGGGTAAGGACTCCCGCGGGTTGAAAGCCTCACCCACGAGGGTGCCATCGCCGATGTCGCCTTCGGCCGTGCCCGCGATCGTGGCGAAGATCTCCGGACCAGGCAGGAATGCAGTGACATGTTTCGTCCAGGTGATTATCGCATCCCGGTGATCCTGGCCCTCGTCGTCGGGGGAAAGTTGGCGAGCCTGGGGCCGTGTTTGGCTATGAGCGCATCGATGCGAGCGAAGGCGGCGGCGTGCGTGGATTTGGTTTTCATGACGATGAGTCGTGTTGGTTGTGCGCTGTCACGGAATAACTGATAGGATATTGTTTTCTTCAACTTTCCGCAGTTTAAGAGAATTACTTTTGCGCTCGACGACCTTCGGACGTGAAGTCTTGGGGTTGTTTGACGAGCATGTCGCAGATTCCTCAATATGCTTTTCCGAGGCAATCCCGCACATTTATCAAAACGCGACAATTCTTTATCAAAACGCGACACGACGGACGCGAATGCGTCTGAACTCCCGCGACACGCAAACCAAGTCACGTTTGAAGGGGCGTAACTCGACACAAGCGCCATCAGTTTTGAAGCCAGAGTTCATCCCAGCGGTTGAGCTCGTGCGCTTCGATCAAAGCGTTGAGGCGGCGCAGACATCGGCTTCTCCAGAACTGGCCCAGTCGTTTGAAGCGTTTCTGGATCCCCGCGCAGGCCGATTCCACCGCCCCGCTCCCAATGGGCCAGCCGCGCGCAGCGATCTGCTGGTAGTTTATCCGCCCCGCGTGCGTCGCAAAAATAGTTCCGCTCCCGCTCCATGATTTCCCCGCCGTCCCGCGCCGCCGGCGCAGGCGCGCGATGCGCCGCAACACGCTCCGCTCTTTGCCATGTCGCAGGCCATAGCACTGGCCTTCCACCTACGCCCGCCGGGCACATTCGTCGCGTGGATGCAAAACTTCTCCCAGGGCATGGAGGTGCTGGCTGGCATGGTGGAAGTCCAGCTCCGGGTGGGCGTGGCTCCAGCGCCCCTCAATCAGATGCCAAATCATTCCCATCCGGCAGCGCTGGGGACTTTCGCCGCACCAGCAACTTTCTCCCGCGCTGGAAGACAAGCTGGGCTGTCAAGTTCCGCCCTTCATCGTAAGGATGCAGAGGATTTTCGTTTGCGGCAGCGGATGAGGGCTTTAATTTGTCGGAACTCATGAAGCCCGCTGGGTTCAGATTGTTTGGTTCATTCGCCGCTGCTCTCCTTTTGGCGTGCGTGGGATCAGCAGCGGACCTGCCGCCCGCCGCGTCGCGGAAAATCGATTTCGTCAAAGACGTTCAACCGATTCTTTCCACGCGCTGCTATGAGTGCCACGGCGAGAAGAAGCAAAAGGCTGAGCTGCGCTGGGACGTGAAAACTATCGCGCTCAAAGGCGGTGAACACGGCGCGCCGATAGTGCCGGGCAAGAGCACGGAGAGCTTGATGGTTCAAATGGTGGCTGGCTTGAAAGGCGCTGATTTACGAATGCCGGCGAAAGGCGAGCCGCTCACGGCGGAACAAATTGGAATTCTTCGCGCGTGGATCGATCAGGGAGCGCCGTGGCCGGAGGATGCTTCCGCAAAAATCTCCGATCCGAAAAATCACTGGTCATTCAAAGCGCCGGTACGGCCCGCCGTCCCGAAGATTTCAAATTCCAAACCTCAAATTTCAAATCCCATCGATGCCTTCGTGCTCGCGAAGTTGAAGAAGGAAGGATTGAAACCTTCGCCGGAAGCGGACCGCGTTACGCTCATTCGCCGTCTCTCGCTGGATTTGATTGGCCTGCCGCCGACGCCGAAGGAAGTCGATGAGTTCGTCGCTGATAAGTCACCCGACGCTTACGACAAGCTCAAAGAACGATTGCTCGCGTCACCGCACTACGGCGAGCGCTGGGGACGGCACTGGCTCGATGCGGCCCGCTACGCGGACTCGAATGGTTTCGAGAAAGACAGGGAGCGGAGCATCTGGCCGTATCGCGATTGGGTCATCAATGCGCTGAACAACGACTTGCCATTCGACCAGTTCACCATCGAGCAGCTCGCGGGAGATTTGCTGCCGAACGCGACGCTGGAACAAAACATCGCGACGGGCTTTTTGCGCAACTCGATGCTGAACCAGGAAGGCGGCATCGAGCCGGAGCAGTTCCGCACCGAGGCAATGATCGATCGCATGGACGCGGTGGGCCGCGCTTGGCTGGGACTGACGATTGCGTGCGCGCAATGCCACAATCACAAGTTCGATCCCATTGCGCAGCGCGAATATTTTCAGCTTTACGCCTTCCTGAACAATGACGACGAGCCATTCCTCGAAGTGACGACGCCAAAACAACAAAAGCAACGCGATGAGTTGCGCGCGAAAATTCGCTCGCTCGAAGAGAAAGCTATGACGGAGACGACTAATCTCGCTGGACGTATGGCGGAGTGGGAGAAAGCAAACGCAGACGCGGAAGGCAACTGGTTGGTGCTCGATCCTGTCGAATGGCACAACTTCGCGACGAAGTACGAAAAGCAAAGCGATGGATCGTTGCTCGGCGGCGGAGATCTCCAGCAGGGCGCGGTGACACGCGTCTGGGTCGAGACCGTGCCCGCGAACATCACGGGCTTCCGACTGGAGGTGCTCAAGCATCCGAACCTCGCTTACGGCGGGCCGGGTCTGATGCGGACCGGAAGCTGGCTGTTGAAGGAATTTGTCTGCGAAGCCTACGCGCTGACGAACGCAACCGTGACGAACAAGATCAAATTCCGCCGCGCGGCCGCGAGCGCCGAAGCGCCGGGCTTCAGCATCACGAACGTCATTGACGGCAAGACGGACAAGGGCGGCTGGACGGCGAGTGTGTTGCCGGTGCTGAAGAACACAGAGCATCGCGCGGTGTTCGAGTGTGCGGAGGAAATTCCGCAATTTCCCGGCGGCACGCGCTTGCAGTTCACGATTTACCAAAAGCACGAGAGCAGCGATGCGAAGGACGCGGGGCTGGATTGCCACGCCTTTGGGCGGTTCCGCTTGAGCGCAACGACGAATGCGGCGCCGCTGAAAGTCGATGTGTTCACGAAAGAGCACCGAAAGCTGATCGCCATCGCCCCCGATCAGCGCACGACGGATCAACAGCGCGAACTGTTCAACGTGTTCCGCCGTCAGGATTCGTCGTTCGCCAAACTGAACGAGCGCATCGACAGCCAATGGACGAATTGGGTGTACGTTCCGACGACGCTCGCGCTTCAGCAACGAACAGAGCCGCGCCACACGCGCATCTTCAAACGCGGCGACTGGCAGAGGCTCGGCGATGAAGTGGCAGCGGACGTGCCGAAAATCTTGCACTCGTTCCCCGGCGAGGCGCCGCGCAATCGCCTTGGCTTTGCGCAGTGGATTGTCGATCGCCGCGCGCCCACGACCGCGCGCGTGATTGTGAATCGCGTCTGGCAGGCGTACTTCGGGCAGGGATTGTTCACGACGCCCGAAGACATCGGCACGCGCTGCGAAACGCCGTCGCACCCGGATTTGCTCGATTGGTTGGCGGTGGAATTCATGGAGCCGAGTGTTTCTGCAGCAGCCGAGGTAACGAGACTCTCGAAAGGAAAAGATCAGAGCCTCCTCCCGTCGGCTGCTACGAAATGGAGCTTGAAACACCTTCACCGTCTCATCGTCACGTCCGCGACTTACAAACAATCGTCGCGCGCCACGCCCGAATTGCTCGCGCGCGACTCTTACAATCGCCTGCTCGCGCGCGGGCCGCGCTTCCGCGTCGAGTCAGAAATCGTTCAGGACATCGCGCTCTCCGCGAGTGGATTGCTCAATCCGAAAATCGGCGGGCCGAGTGTGCGTCCGCCGATTCCCGCCAGCGTGGGCGACACAGTCTATGGCGGCTTCTCGTGGTCGGAAACGACGGGCGAGGAACGTTACCGTCGCGGCATGTACACGTTCTGGAAACGTGCGCTCCCGTTCCCGTCCATGCTGGCGTTTGATGCGCCCACGGCGGATTCGTCCTGCACCCGCCGCGTTCGGTCGAACACGCCGTTGCAGGCGCTCACAACGCTGAACGAGAAAACGTTCGTTGAGGCGGCGCAGGCGATGGGCTTGCGCGTTTATCGCGACGGCGGAAACGACGAACGCAGCCGCGCCGCGTATGCCTTCCGGCTCTGCACCGGGCGTGCTCCGACTGAACGTGAATTGAAGTCGCTGCTGAATTTCTACGGCGAGCAATTCAAATACTTCGAAGACCGCACCAGTGATGCGTTGAAAGTTGGCTTGGCCACGCAGACAAATCTTCCGCCCAACGTCAACCTGCACAAAGTCGCCGCGTGGGCCATGGTGAGCCGCGCGATCCTGAATCTCGACGAGACAATTACGAAAGAGTGACGGCATGAACGTACGATTGAATCTCGAACAGGAGTTGCACGCTGAACGCGCGAAGTTCATCACGCGCCGATGGTTTTTTCGCCAATGCGGCGTCGGTCTCGGTTCCATTGCGCTCGGTTCGTTGCTCGGCACCGAACACACCTTGGGAGCACTGGCGCAAGCTGGAGCGAGTCCGCTCGCGCCGAAGCAGCCGCATTTCAAACCGAAAGCCAGGCGCGTCATCTATCTCTTCATGGGCGGCGCGCCGAGCCAACTCGACTTGTTCGACTACAAACCCACGCTCCAGAAATACAACGGCAAGCCCGTGCCCGCCGAAGTGGTCATGGGCCAGAAATACGCGTTCATCAAACCGGACGCGGCCCTTTACGCCAGCGAGTTCAAGTTCGCGAAGCATGGCCAATGCGGCGCGGAGATTTCCGAGGCGATTCCGCACCTTGCCGAAGTCGTGGATGACATCGCCATCGTGAAGTCGATGTACACGGACGCGTTCAATCACGCGCCGGGGCAGGTGCTGATGCAGACCGGCTCGTCGCAATTTGGCCGTCCGTGCCTCGGCTCATGGGCGCTCTACGGACTCGGCAGCGAGGCGCAGAATCTTCCGGGCTTCGTCGTGTTGAATTCCGCGGGAGGACTGAGCGGCGGCGGCTCGCTCTACGGCAGCGGATTCTTGCCGACCATTTATCAAGGCGTGCCGTTCCGCAAAAGCGGTGACCCGGTTTTGTTTCTCTCCAATCCCGGCGGCATCACCGACAAGATGCAGCGGCGCACGCTCGACTTGATCAAGGACTTGAACGAGCAGCA
>JGI10216J12902_100544614_pt1 | contig 42188 bp, 25 predicted proteins | sample KanNatreferecore_FD_12902 | JGI IMG/M metagenome (IMG submission 12902)
TGCTCACGCGGCTCATCGACATTCACGACTACAAACTCGGCATCGTCTTCTGCAACACCAAGCGAATGGTGGACGAACTCGTCGATCACTTGAATGCGCAGGGCTATTCCGCCGATCGGTTGCACGGCGACATGAGCCAGGCTATGCGCGACCGCGTGATGAATAAGTTCCGCAAGTCCGGCCTGGAATTTCTCGTCGCGACTGACGTGGCCGCGCGTGGCATCGACGTGGATGACGTGCAGGTCGTCTTCAACTACGACTTGCCGTACGACCCCGAAGATTACTTGCACCGGATCGGGCGGACGGGGCGCGCCGGCCGTAGTGGCCGCGCGATTTCATTCGTCGCCGGGCGCGAGCTGTTTCAAATCCAGCAGATCGAGCGCTTCACGAAGACGCGAATCCATCGAGCAAAGATTCCTTCAGCCGATGAAGTAGATCAGGCGCGGGCCACTGTGTTCCTCGACAAGCTGCGGACTACGCTTCGCAGCGGCAAGTTCGAGCGGCATGACCATTTGATTGAAACGCTGCTCGAAGAAGGTTTCACCTCGACGGACATTGCGTCGGCTCTCATTCAGCATTTGCAAAACAGTGAAGGTGCTACGACCGCCGCGCGTGAAGATGAACGCCAACCCGAACATCGCGATTCGCGCGAGCGCGGCTGGGAGCGGGACGACGACAGGATGGAACGACCGAGCCGGCAGCATCAACCGCGCGAATTTGCGCCGCGCGAACGACGAGGTCGGGGCGAAAGTCGTTTCGTCGTGCACCGGCGCGAACGGGAGCGCGAGGAACCGCAACGTGGATCTCGCAGTGCATTGCCGAAACGAGCGGAACAGCGGCGCGCCGGATTAGCTGAGCAGTCCACTTCGGAAGTTACGCCGCCCATACCGCTGGAAATTTCTTCGGGCCAGGCTGTTTCCGGTTCCGACGCAGTCGCGGTACCGGCACGAAAGGAACATGTTTCAAAACCCGCGCCGGCCAGCGCAGCAAAGCAAAGCCGCCGGACACCGAGCGATAAGACGCGTCTCTACATGAACGTCGGCAGTGAGATGGGCATAGCGCCGCGCGACATCGTCGGAGCGATCATGGGCGAAACCGGCCTTCCGCCCGGTGCCGTGGGCGCCATCGACATTCGGGAGCGGCATCTGTTTGCCGACGTAGCGAGCGAGCACGCCAACAGCATCATCGCGAAGCTCAATCGCGCCCGCATCAAGGAACATCGGGTAAAGGTCAAGATGGCGTGAGAATTGGCTTTGTCCTAGGACAAAGCCGGAGAATTCGGAAACCGGGGCACGCCGAATACTGCGACGCACGATGAGTTCTTACTCCAGGGCTGCCCTTACCGCCGTGCGACTCCGTCCCGTGTCACGTCCAGTGCAGTCTTCACTGCCAGAACTGGACTATCGGCGCTTCGCCGCGCTTTGACTTCCACGCTGTATCGGCCAGGGGGCAAGCGACGGCTGAATTCCTGGGTCTGCGCGGAGAAGAGCACGGCAGCATCCTCGCGCTCTACTCGCCAGTGCGCCACTTCCAGGACCGCCGCGGCGTCACTAGACAAGCGGACTTTGAAGATCACTTCCACGCCGTTGTTGTCGTAAGGGCGTGCCGTCTTGACCGCATCCACCACCAAAACATCCGCACTCGCCGTCGTTGTCTCGGCAGGAGGCGCGTCGATTTTCGTTTCAGTGCGTGGCGCTTCCTCTTTTGCAATGACCACGGTTTTCACCGGCACGGGCACATTGACCTCGATGAAATTGGTCATCGGCTGCTGAATCCAGTTTGTTCTCGTCACCACCATGGTTTGCCAGTTGGTCAGATTGAACGTCGCCTGATTGGTGACGGTGAGAGTGACCCAATTGGTCTGATAGCGGTCCACGTAATTGGTCAGCGTGCGCGCCGTCCAGTTGGTTTGATACCGCTCCACTACGTTGGTGCGAACCAGGTTGACGGCCACGGTGTTGGTAAGGCTCTGGGAGGACCAGTTTGTAACGACAACGTTGACGACGTTGGTCAGCGCCCGCTCGAACCAGTTCGTGCGATACTCGGTGACAAATATGTTATTGGGCGCGCGCACTTCGATCACGTTCGTAACGACGCGTGTGCTGGCGTTCGTCTGGAACAAGTCCACCGTTCTCCAACCTGTGGGAGTGGACTCCGTGCGGCGGATCGGATCAGCGGCCAGCGCGGAGTGGCTGGCGGCGCATGTGAGCAATAACACCGCGCAGATTCGCGCGACACAAACAAGATTCAGTTTCATAAACAATTTCCCTATTGGCTTTGTTCACCAATGGGTCGCTGCACTGGTCGCGACCCTCCAGAAGCCGGAAGCCATTTGGCCAATTCTCAGACTCATCGTCATTCCGATGCTCTGGCTTGAAGGGATTTCTGACACCGATTGGAGCTGTCCGTTGGACGGGTCTGCCGGGCTGGGGCCAGCCGGTTCTTCGGCTCGCTTCCACCAAACCATTCACCCGAGCACTTTGCCGAGTTGCGCGAGGTAGGCATAGACGGCGAACACTCCGCCGGAATGGAGGAACAGTATCTTCTTCCCGAATCGCTGCGGGGTCTTTCGCAATTCGCTCATCATGCCGCGAAAGGCTTTGCCCGAGTAAACAGGGTCGAGAAGGATTCCTTCCTCACGCGCGAGTTCGAGGTAGAACCGAAAGTCATCATCGGAGGCGAGCGCGTAACCTTCGCCGTAGTGGCCATCGAAAATCTGAAGCTGTGGCGGCGCGGGAGACGGCAGGTCGAATTGCGCGCAGGTTTCCTGAATGAGTGCGCCGACGTGCTTCTGAAAGTAATCGGCGGAGTCAGACACGTTAACGGCCCAAAGCGTGTTGGTTTGCAGCCCGTGTTGTTCGTAGCCGAGATAGAGTCCTGCGTGCGTGCCGCCAGAACCGAGAGCGAAAAACAGCGCGTCCGGCGCGCTCGTGCCGGCGTCGGTCGCGCGCCATGTGGCGAGCATCTCTTGAACTGCGGCGATGTAACCCCAACATCCCAGAGGCATGCTGCCTCCTGTCGGAATGACGTAGGGATTCTCGCCCCGCCGTCGCGAGTCTTCTGCCTCGGCTTTCAGAAAGGGAAGATACGACGCGCCCGCCTTTTGGTAGTCGGCGTAAGGAATGAATTTCAAATTTGCGCCGGCAATTTGGTTCAGAAGCAGGTTGCCGGTCGGGACTTCGTTCGCATCGCGTCCCTGCTTCGGTTCGCGCACGATGATTGAAACCTCCAGTCCCAGTCGCCGCGCGCAGAACGCGGTGGCGCGCGTGTGATTCGATTGCACGCCGCCTGCCGTGATAACGTGCGTGGCTTTCTGCGCGAGAGCATCGGCGAGCAAGAACTCCAGCTTCCGCACTTTGTTGCCGGACTCGACGAAGCCAGTCATATCGTCGCGCCACACATAGAGGTCCACGCCGAGTCGCGCCGACAACCGCGGCAGCTTCTGAATCGGCGTCGGAAGATTGGCGAGTGGAACTCGCTTCGGATAATTCACGCGAAGCAGTTACCCGGTGACGACGAATGCGAGAAGCGAAAACTGCTGAGATTCATGCCGTGACCTCGGCAGGATGCAATCGCGAGTCCGGCGGCAGCATAGACAAATGAATCTTCGGATTGCGCTGGGCAAAGAAGTCGCACGACCACTGTTCAGTGAAAAGAATCACCGTATGGCCCGCCTTGTCGTTGGCGAGCTTCGCCCCGGTCGGCAAAAGAGTTTCTTCCAGCGGCACACTGTTTTCGGTTGTCGCCCAGCGGAGAAGTTTCCAGGGCGCGTGTTCAAGACGTGATTCCGCGCCGTATTCCGTCTGCATCCGGTACTGCACCACTTCGAACTGCAACGGCCCGACCGCGCCGAGCAGCGGCACGCGTTGCGCCGAGTCTTTGAGGAGAAACGACTGCACCACGCCTTCCTGGAGCAATTGATCCAGTCCTTCGCGAAAACGTTTGAACTGCGCAGTGCTTGGGCTTTGCAACCACGCGAACACTTCGGGCGTGAAGCGCGGAATCTCATGATACGCCAGCGATGGATCGACCGCGAGCGTATCCCCAATGCGGAAATCAGAATGGCCAACCAGTCCAACTACATCGCCGGGATACGCCTCATCCACTGTTTCACGTTCTCGGCCAAAAAGTTTGTGTGAACTGGACAGGCGAACTTTTTTGCCGGTGCGGGTGTGGACGACGCTCATGTCGCGCTCGAACTTGCCGGAGCAAATGCGGACGAAAGCCAGTCGATCGCGGTGCTTCGGGTCCATGTTCGCCTGAATCTTGAAAATGAATCCGGAGAAACCGTCGGTGACTGGATCGATCACTCGTTCATCCACCGAACGCGGAGTTGGCGCGGGAGCGAGTTCCAGGAACGCATCGAGCAGCAATTGCACGCCGAAGTTGTTGACCGCACTGCCGAAGAACACCGGCGTCAATGCGCCGGCGAGCACGGCTTCGTGACTGAATGCGGCGCCGGCGCCTTCGAGCATTTCCAACTCTTCAGAAACTTTTGCGAAAGCATCGTCCGACATTCTCTCGCGCACGAGCGGTTCGGAAAGATTGTGCACCGACACCGGCGCACGATAAGCGCCGTTTGGAACGCGCTCGAAAAAATTCACCTGCTTGGTCTGACGGTTGAACACGCCGCGGAAATCGGCGCCATTGCCCAGCGGCCAATTCACGGGATACGCAGCGATGCCGAGCACGCGTTCCAGTTCGTCGAGCAACGCCAGCGGATCGCGCGCGGGCCGGTCCAGCTTGTTCATGAACGTGAAAATCGGAATGCCGCGCTGCCGGCACACTTCGAAGAGTTTGCGCGTCTGAGTCTCGATGCCTTTGCCGGCGTCAATCACCATCACTGCCGCGTCCACCGCCGTGAGCACGCGATAGGTGTCCTCGGAAAAATCCTTGTGGCCCGGCGTGTCGAGCAAGTTCACGCAATAACCGCGATACTCGAATTGCAGCACCGTGGAGCTGACCGAGATGCCGCGTTTCCGTTCCAGTTCCATCCAATCCGACGTGGTGGCGCGCTGGTTCTTGTTTGCTGTGACCGAGCCGGCGAGTTGCACCGCGCCACCATAGAGAAGAAACTTCTCCGTCAACGTCGTCTTGCCCGCGTCCGGATGCGAAATGATCGCAAACGTCCGCCGGCGCGAAATTTCTTGTTCAATCGATGGCATCTATTCCTCTGCGGCCGAAAAGCCAGGCAACAGAAGCCGCGGAACTTACGTGAGGTGCCCGTGCAGGTAAAGCAGGCAAGGCGAACTTTCAAAGTCTCCCGAAAGCTGCTGCGTCAATCGAATCAGGAACTGCTACACCGCGTCGCTCGCCGAACTGAACGTGAACGCCTTCAGCTTCAGCGCGGGGACCAGCAGGTTGCCGACGCGTTGCGGCTTGCTGATTCTCTCGACGTTTCCCGCCGCCAGCATCTGCATGACGCTCTGGTTAAATCGAAAGTTTCGCACCGCGTATTGGATTTTGCCATTTTCGATCAGCCACACGCCGTCGCGCGTCAGCCCGGTCAGCAATTGAGTGCGGGGATTCACCATGCGGATGTACCAGAGCCGGGTCAGGAGCAGCGCACGCTCAGTGCTCCGGATCATCTCGGCGAGCGAATGCGTGGGGCCGCTCCCTTCGAGGATGTAATTGACCGGGCCGGGCGTCGCCGGCTTGTTCATCTTGTGCGCCCAGAACCGCGAATAGACCAGGTTCTCCAGGACACCGTTGCGCACCAGATGCAGCTTCTCGGCGGGCAATCCATCCTGCGCTGATTGCGAACCCGGCAACTCGGCGTGCCACGGGTCGCTGTAGAAATTGATCTTCGCATCGAACACGGGCTGGCCGAGCAACGTTTTGCCGCCGGGCGCCGACATCGGGCTGCGGCCCTCATCGGCATTGCGCGCCGTGAACGCGCCGGGGAAATACGAAAGAATATCGCCCACCGCTTGCGGTTCCAGAATCACCGGATACACGCCCGGATCGATTTGCCGCGCATTACGTCCGTTGAGCGCCTTGTCCACCGCGCGCTGCGCCACGCCGCGGATGTCGAGCTTGTCTGGATCGAAATGGCTGTCCAGCGCGTAGCCTGAACTGGTGCTGTCCGGCGTGCGCGCCGTCATGGAAAGGCTCGCGCGGCTTGAGCGTTCGAAATCGAAGTTTCCGTTCCGCGTCGCGGATGCGGTGGTGAAAGCGCCGGACTGAAACAGCCCCGCGCCGACGACTTTCGCCTCGTCACATCGATCGAGAATCGCGCCGAGCTGTTTGGCGCGCCACTTGAGCGGGACTTCTCCGGCGTCGCTGGCGAACCCTTTCACCGGCCGGTACTTCTGCGGTTTCAGAGTCGGCATGTATTCGACATCGACCGGCGACAGTTTGGCGATCTGCTCTGCCTGCTCCACCGCGCGGCGCAATGAACCTTCATCGAATTCCGTTCCAGAAGCGGCGCCCTGCCGCTGATTGATCCAGACGCGAACGGAAAACGCGCGCTCGCGCGAACTGCCGTTGGTGGTGAAGGCATTCGCGGCGAAGCGCTGATTGCTGTCGAAACTTTCGCGCACGCTTACGAAAGCGTCATCCGCCTTCGTCAGATTCAGCAGCATGTCGCAAATCTTTTTGGCTTCTCGTTCGGTTAGCATACGTGTGCTCCTGCTGCTCCGCCGCTCTTCGAGTCTGTGTTCAACACGTTCACGTTGCGGAAGCGCGCTACCGGGCAGCCGTGACTCACGGCGTTCGATTGCGACGGCTCGCCCTTCCCGTCATTCAACGCACCGCCAAGCGCGTAGGTGGATTGCCCGCCCAATCCATCGCACGAATTCCAGAAGTCCGTTGTCCGCGACTGATACGCCACGTCGCGCAACATGCCGGTGATTTTGCCCTGCTTGATTTCCCAGAATGTCTGGCCGCCGAATTGAAAATTGTAGCGCTGCTGATCGATGGAAAAACTTCCGTTGCCGTAAATCAGAATTCCGTTGTCCACACCACCGACAAGTTGATCGAGAGACGTATCCTCTTTGCCCGGCTCCAGTGAAACGTTCGGCATACGCGGAAACGGCACATCGCTCCAGCTTTGCGCGTGCAGGCAGCCATAGGATTGTTTGCGCCCGATGAGCGGCGCGAGGTCGCGCGTCGTTTGCCAATCGACGAACACGCCGTCTTTCACGAGATACCATTTCTGGCCCGGCACACCTTCGTCGTCGTAAGCGACCGTCGCAAGACCCGCGGGCTGCGTGCGGTCGGCAAAGAAGTTTACGTGCCTCGCGCCGAACTGCAGTTTGCCCGTTTTGTCCGGCGTGATGAAACTGGTGCCGGCGTAATTCGCCTCCCACCAGAGCGCGCGGTCGAGCTCGGTCGAATGCCCGACGCTCTCGTGAATCGTCAGCCACAAATGCGACGGGTGCAGAATCAGATCATATTTGCCGGGCGCGACACGCTTGGCCTTGAGTTTCATCACCGCTTCCTCGCCGGCCTGCGTGGCTTCTTTCACCCAATCGTGATTGCGCACGTATTCGTAGCCCATGCCTTGCGGGCCGCCGAGCGAGTTGCGCGTCTGAAAATCTCCCGCGGCACGGTCCACAGCCGTGATGGTAAAATCTGGCATGCCGCGAATGATGTATTGCTCGATGCGTGAACCATCTGTTGAAGCGTAGAACTTCTGCTCGTTCACCCACGCCATGCTGGAGTTCACGAAGCCCACGCCTTTTACCGTGAGCGCGGCGTCGTTGATTTTCATCAACGTCTCGATCTTTTGCTCGATGGAAACGTCGAACGGATCCTGCTCGAACGCACTACGCCAATTCGCCTTCGCTGGCGGCACATCGAGAAACTGAATGCGTTTGCGCTGATGCGAAGCGTTCGCCTTCGCGATGTCCACAGCCTCGCGCGTGACGCGGCGCACTTCATCGGGCGTCACGTCGTTGCTGGCCGCGAATCCCCAACTGCCATTCACCAGCACGCGCACGCCGAAGCCAAACGTTTGATTGAGCGACACGTCCTGCACCTGCCGTTCGCGCGTGGAAATCCGCTCGGTGCGATAGCGATTGATGCGAATGTCGCCGTAAGTCGCGCCCAGTTTCTTGGCGAGCGCTACGGCGATGTCGCCCAACTCATTCTTCGTCGCGGAACTTAGCGAGGGTTCGTGAACCGCTGCGTCGATGTTCCAGTGCGTCGCAGCCAGTCCAGCCACGGCGACGCCAGTGGTCTTCAGAAATCCACGTCGGGAGAAATTCATGACCGAAGAGTAGGAAAGTTTGAGACAAAACCAACACGAAACGTGAGGGCTTGGATGCGGGCGAAAGGATTGATGCCGCAAGGGGGCTTGTTACTCTCACCGCATGTTCATCCACTGCAACAGAGCTCTCGTCGCCGCCACCATAGGCATTCTTTCCTTCGGGAACGCCACGCAAGCGGCCGGCAGTGACTGGCCGCAATTCCGTGGGCCAGGCGCATTGGGCCGCGGCGATGCGAAAGGCTTTCCGCTCACTTGGAGCGATGACAAGAACATCGTCTGGAAAACGATGCTGCCCGGTCCCGGCGCGTCCAGTCCGATTACGCTCGGCAACCAAATCTTCATCACCTGTTTCACCGGTTTCGCAACGTCATCGCGTGAGCCGGGTGACATGGCGAATCTCAAGCGACACTTGCTTTGCCTGAATCTTGCCGATGGGAAGGTTGTTTGGGACGCCCCCACTCCGGCCGATTTGCCCGAACAGGAACGCATTCGCGAAAATCACGGCTACGCTTCCAGCACTCCAGTGGCGGACAGCGAGCGCGTGTATGCGTTCTTCGGCAAGTCGGGCGTGTTTGCTTTCGATCACAACGGGAAACAGATTTGGAAAACCAAAGTCGGCGACAAACTCAATGGCTGGGGTTCAGCCACGTCGCCAGTGCTTTACAAGGATTTCCTCATCGTCAACGCCAGCATCGAGAGCGATTCGCTCGTGGCTCTCGACAAAAAGACCGGCAAGGAAATCTGGCGCGCGGGCGGTGTGAGCGAATCCTGGCACGCGCCGGCGTTGCTCACCGCGCCCGATGGCAAAACAGAAATCGTGATGGCGAAAAATGGACGAGTGCTGGGTTTCGATGCGGACACCGGCGCCGCCCTTTGGAACGCGAAGACCGGCATTCCCTGGTACATGTGCCCCAATCCCGTTGCGGAGAATGGCATCGTCTATGTCATCGGCGGGCGCACGCCCAACGGCGCGCTGGCCATTCGCGCCGGTGGACGCGGGGACGTGACAGACAGCCACGTCGTCTGGAAACTCGGCAAAGGCTCCAACGTTCCTTCGCCGATTCTTCACGACGGCCACCTTTATTTCGCGCATGAGAACCTCGGCATCATTTACTGCGTGAACGCGAAGACCGGCGAAGTCGTTTACGAAGAGCGCCTCGAACCTACGCCCGGCCAAATCTACGCGTCGCCCGTAGTTGCGGACGGAAAGATTTATTTCACCAGCCGCGGCGGGCGCACGGTCGTTGTAGCTGCCAAACCGAAATTCGAACGGCTCGCTGACAACACGCTGGAGGGCGGGCGCGGCGTCTTTAATTCCAGCCCGGCCATTGCCGGCAATCGGTTGCTCCTTCGTTCGAATCGCGCCCTTTATCTTATCGGGCAATGATGAGGCGCCCGGCGTCTTCGCCGCCGGCCCAGGCGATCCCTCGCAGAAGAATCGTGCGGAACAATGGATCATCGAGCGACCAGGTGTAGTGGCCGGGAATGCTGGCGAACACACGGCCTTTCCCTTTTTCGTGCGTCCAGATCAGCGGGCGATACTCGCCATCGACTTTCGCCGACGCGAGGACGTGAACACGGTTCGTGTCACCGATGAGTGGCCAATAAGGTTCATCCAACACATCGAAACGTTCCGGCAAGCCGCGCGTGATTGCGTGCTGGCGATCAACGAGCCGCAATTCAAAAGGCATGTGCCGATAACCGGTGCGTCCGGGTTGGGCACTCAGGCCGAAACGCTCCGCCAAAAGCTCAGGTTGCTTGTCCGCAATCACCGCTGAATGAATCAACACGACGCCTCCGCCGCGCTGAAGAAATGCGTCAAGCTGCGAGAGCCGGGCGGGCGACCAATCATGGTTCCAGTAATAGAACACGATGACGTTTGCGGAATCGAATTGCGCGGCGCTCGGCCATTCCCACGCGCTGTCCACCACCGTTTTGCGGGCCGCACTCGACAGCAACCGCGACCAGTTCGTTTGCCAACGCGGATAATCGTGCTGGCCGGCGCCGTGGTCCTGTTTCGACGCCACGAGGACGAGGCGCACTTCGCGTTCGACACTTGTTTCCTGTTTCAGGCTCGCGAGCCGCGAGAGCACTTCTTTGGATCGCGTTGGCGGTTCCCACAACAGGAACGTCAACAGATCGCGCATGGCGGTTTCTTTTCTTCCTTCGAGCAACCCAGACGGCATCAAACTAAGCTCAGTAGGTCGCAGACTTTCCACTTCGGCGCGGCGCAACACAGTTTCTTTTCCTTCAACGTCAAAGAGGCGGACGACGTTCTCGTCTTGCGACCGCACAAACCCTTGAACGGCGTCGCCATTTTTCATCGCGACCTGATAAGTGACGTAATCTGGATGCAACGTCGCGCTCGGCTCGCGAATGTCGCGGAGCACACTGGTGGCATCACGATGAATCAAGTTGCTGAGATCGGGACCGGCGGTGCCGCCTTCGCCACGGACACGATGACATTTGGCGCACTGAAGTTGCGCGCCGAAGAAAAGTCCGCGCCCGGTTTCCCAATCACCATCAGGCTTGCGCGGCGCGCGGCTGTCGGTCCCTGCGGAGGCACGGGCCTTGGGCGCCCACGTGAGCGGCTGCTTCCATGACTGCGGTGAGACCTTCGATAAATCCTGAGGAAGCGGTTGCGAACTGGTGGTTACATCGTAATCCAGATCAATCGTATGTCCGCCGCCGGATTCTTCACGGCCCTTGATGCCGGTCAACGTAAGCGCATAGCGGACGGTCAATGGATGCGGATCAGTCGTGAGCACCAGCGTGCGTCCATCATCGTCGAGACGCGAACCGCGAATCGCGAGCCGGCCACGCGGCGTGGCGTCCTGTTGTGACACGACGGCGTAAGGCGGCTTGAGCACTTCGAATCGATCACCGGCGCTGACGTATTCACCGAATTCAATTGCAGCATGGCTTGCATTCGAGCGAGCCACATCGGAATGCAACGGCCGATCAAACGTCACACGCACTTTCGTTGGGCTTGCCGGCCAAGTAGCAACTGGCAGTGGCGCTTGCGCATTCTTGTAAGTGATTTTGAAAATACGTCCTTCCCCGCGCGGGCCGGTGCCCCAATCGGGCGCTCCGCTGTGACAGGCGACATAAAGCTCGCCTCGCGGCGAAATCGCAAAATCCATCGTGAGCATGGAAAGTCGCGCAATCGTTTGCACCGTGCTGACATAACCGCGGGACGTTTTGGTGAGATGCACTCGCCAAATTTTGCCGCGCGATTCACCGGCAACAAAAGCGTTGCCTTCCCAAAATTTCGGCCCGAACAAACCCTGGGCCGGAGCAGATGGCAGAGGCGACTTCGCGTCACGCGTCTTAGACTTTGGATTGATGGGTTCGTGCGGCTCATTGAAGACCAGTCCGCAGGCGCTTTGATGTTGCGGGCCAAACTCGGCGACTGGCTGTTCGCTCGCGACACCGGGCAGCCACTTTTCATGACGGGGCGGAAATCCATAATTTTGCCCAGGCACAATGTGATTCAGTTCATCCAGCGGATTGCCATCGGGCATCCATGTTTCACCTTCCTGGTCCGTATTGAAAAGATCGCCCGCTCGATTGAAGGCGAGCGCCACCGGCACGCGAATGCCTGTCGCAACTGTCGAGAGCTGCCTGGTTTGGGGATTCCACTTTTGAATCGTGCCGCGCGGCGAATTGATATCGTAGAGCGAGAATTCATCTTCACCGGCGTCCGTTCCAGACGGTTCATGCCAGCGACCGCGCTGTTTCAACCACACGATTTCATCGGGCTTCAGATCCTTACGCTTTCGCAGGCGATAAGCGTTTGAGTAATCCGCCACGAGCAAACCGAAATACACGTTGCCGTCGCCGCCGAGGGTCACCGCAGTTGCGTCCACCCCGCCGGAGCCGACATCCGTGCGCGACCAGCCCGATGCAATGATTTCCTCGGCATCCGCCCTGCCATCGCCATCACTGTCCTTGAGCAGTGAAACCTTGCCCTTCGACGAGACATAAAGTCCATGCGTGCTCCAGGCCATGCCCAATGGCACACTCAGCGTTGGCTGGTCCCAGAAAGGTTCCGCAACGTCTTCCAGCCCATCGCCATTTGTGTCGCGGAGCCTCCAAATCTTCCCGTCGTAACCGAGCGACGTGAGCGTTCCATCCGGCGCAAACCGAAGATTGTTCTGGTTGCTGAGCTTCACCGGCACTTCTTCCACGACGAAGCCCGGCACCAGCATCTGTACGACGGGCATTGGATTGCTCTGCGGCCACGCGTGAAGGGTCAGAAGGAACAATGCTGCGGCGACGCTCCGGGAACGCATGAGACGTCGATACCAAAATAAAGCGCCGACCGCCAGCGTGCTGACGTGGAAGATCGGCTTCCGGCTTGTTCGCAGCGTATGGGCCCCGTATAGAATGCCTTTCACAGTTCCTGATGCCATGCGCGCCACGAAACTTCTAACGAGCCGACTCGCCTGGATTGCGATGGGTGGCGTCGCGCTACTCACGGATGGCGGGCTGATGGCGGCAATCGTTGACTCCAGCAAACTTCCCACGCCTGCCACCAGGCCAGCCGATTTCGAGAAAGACATCCAGCCAATCTTTGCGAAGCACTGCTATTCATGCCACGGCTTGGACAAGCAGAAGGGCGACCTTCGGCTCGACGTGAAAGAGAAAGCGCTGGCGGGTGGCGAGTCCGGCGCGGCGATTGTCGCGGGCAAAAGCGCGGAAAGTCCGCTGATTCACTTCGTAGCTGGTCTTGTGGAAGATAAGGTGATGCCGCAAAAGGGCGACCGGCTCACCGCCGAACAAATTGGCCTGCTGCGCGCATGGATCGATCAAGGCGCGAGTTGGCCGGAACATCTTGCCGGTGCGACGAGTGCAACGAAATACTGGGCCTTCAAGCCGCTCGTTCGTCCATCTGTTCCAGTGATCAGTAAGTCAGTAAACAGTAAATCAGTCACCAGTGATAAATCGCGGCGCTCACTGAAGACTGATTCACTGATTACGGATTACTCAAATCCCATCGATCACTTCATCCTCGCGAAACTTCAGGAAAGGGGACTTACGCTCGCTCTCCCCGCGGACAAAGCAACGCTGCTGCGCCGCGCCACGTTCGATCTGCTCGGCCTGCCGCCCACGCCCACCGCGCTCGACGCGTTTCTCGCGGACAAATCGCCGGACGCTTTTGCGAAAGTCGTGGACCGCCTGCTCGCGTCACCGCGATACGGCGAGCGCTGGGCGCGGCATTGGCTCGACCTCGCGCGGTTCGCGGAGAGCGATGGCTTCGAGTTCGACAAAATGCGCGAGCACGCGTGGCGTTATCGCGATTACGTCGTCCACAGCTTCAATGAAGACAAACCCTACGCCCAATTCATCCGCGAACAGATCGCCGGCGATGCGCTGGAATCAGCGACGCGCGAAGGCATCATTGCGACGGGCTTCCTGACCGCGGGTCCATATGACGAGGCAGGGAATACTTCCGCGAGCGCATTGCTCAAGGCCCGCATTCGCGAGGAGGAAATGGAGGACATGATTGCCGGCGTCAGCCAGACGTTTCTTGCCATGACCGTGAATTGCGCGCGCTGCCACGACCACAAGTTCGATCCGATTCCACAGCATGACTATTACCGCATGAAGGCAGCGCTCGACGGGGTGCGTCATGGAAATCGCCCATTGCTGCTCAGCGCTGAAATGAAAGTGCGCGAAGAACGGATCGCGTCCCTCAACGAGAGCATCGCGGCCACGGAGAAGCAGATCGAGGAAATCAATCGCGGTGCGCGGGCGAAGATTCGTCAGCAACGAACGGATAAAAACGGACTGGCAGGCAATTCAAGACCGCCGACTCCCGTCGCGCGCTGGACCTTCGAAGGCGACGCGAAGGATTCCATCGGCAGCTTGCACGGCGTTCTCCGCGACGGAGCGAAAATTGTACGTGGACGACTCGTGCTCGACGGCAAAGCCGCATCCGCCAGGACCGCGCCGCTCTCGCGGGCCGTGCGTGAGAAGACACTGGAGGCGCTGGTGGCTTTGCCAAACCTGACGCAACGCGGCGGCGGCGTGATTTCAATTGAGACAAAAGACGGCGGCACGTTCGACGCGATTGTCTTTGGCGAGCGAGTGCCGAAGAAATGGATGGCCGGCAGCAGCTTCTTCCAGCGTTCGCGCGATCTCACTGCACCGGACGAGGATGCGGAACCCGGCGAACTCGTGCATCTCGCTGTTGTTTACCGGACCAACGACAGCATCACACTCTACCGCAACGGAGTTCAGTATGGAGAAACCTACACACCGGGCGGCGCAAACGCGGAATTGCAGACTTACAACGCGGGCGAGACGCGATTGCTCTTTGGCCTTCGCCACACTGGCGCGGGCAACGGATTCCTCGCAGGAGAAATTGAAGAGGCGCGGCTTTATGATCGGGCGTTGACCGCAACGGATATTCTCGCGTCGGCGCGGGCGCTGGAAGTGATCACGCCTGCGGAGTTGGCGAAGGCCATGACGTACGAGGAACGCAATCAGCGTGAAGCGTTGGCGGCCAAAGCCGTGAAGCTGCGTGAAACGTTGAAAGCGATGCCGCAAGTGGAGCAGGTCTATGCCGCTGTTTCGCGCCAACCTGAGCCGACGTTCATTCTCGCGCGCGGCGACGTGGAAAAGAAAAAGGGCCAGGCAACGGCTGGCGGCTTGTCCGCTGTAGCTGGGACGCCTGACTTCGGTTTGCCCGCGAGCGAACCGGAAACTCGTCGGCGTGTGAAACTCGCGGAGTGGATTGCGAGTGCGGAGAATCCACTGACGTGGCGCGTGATGGTAAATCGCGTGTGGCATTATCATTTCGGCCGCGGCCTGGTGGGTACTCCAAACGATTTCGGCGTGAATGGTGAACGGCCGAGTGATCCCGAATTACTCGATTGGCTGGCCAGCGAATTCCTCGGACAAGGTGGCAGCCTGAAGAAATTGCACCGCATGATCATGTTGAGCGCGACGTATCAGCTAACGTCGGCAGGGACGAGTTCCGCCTTGTCCCACGATCCGGATAATCGCCTGCTCTCGCATTTCCCCTTACGCCGTCTCGAGGCAGAAGCAGTCCGCGACGCCATGTTGAGTGTGAGCGGACAACTCAATCCACAAATGGGCGGGCCCGGTTTTCGTCCGTTCAAAGTCACGGTCAGCGGTTCCCACTTTTACGAACTCATTGATCCGCTCGGCCCCGAGTTCAATCGCCGGACGCTCTATCGAATGAACATTCAGTCGGGGAAGGATCCGTTACTCGATTCCCTCGATTGCCCTGAGCCTTCCACCAAAACGCCTGCGCGCAACATGACGACCACGCCGCTTCAATCATTGGGATTGATGAACAACGCGTTTGTGCAGCGCCAGTGCCGACACTTTGCGGAACGGGTAGAAAAGGAAGGTGGCAACAATCGTGCAGCACAAATCAGACTGGCCTATCGCCTGGCGTTCGGTCGTGAGCCGCGCGCCGATGAGATGAATCAATCGATTGCGCTGGCCCGGGAACATGGGATGGAAAGCGTCTGCTGGGTGTTGCTCAATGCGAGCGAATTTCTTTACGTGAGATGAAGACGAATTCACGTCCAACGGATGTTACTCGCCGGCATTTTCTTTGGGAAGCCGGCGCCGGACTGAGTGGCCTGGCGCTCGCGTGGATGTTTCACCACGAGGCCCGAGCGGCTGCGAAAGTTGCGTTGCCGGGTTCGCCCTACGCGGCGAAGCCCACACACTTTCCGGCGAAGGCGAAGCGCATCGTTCACATTTGCGCGTGCGGCGGCGTCAGTCATCTCGACACGTATGATTACAAACCGGATCTAATCAAGCACGATGGGCAGGAGCTGACGAACAAGGGAAAGATCGACACGTTCTTTGGCAGGCCGGGGCGTCTCTTGAAAAGTCCGTTCGCCTTCAAGCAGCACGGGCAAAGCGGCGCGTGGATGAGCGAGTTGCTGCCGAACCTTGCGACCTGCGTCGATGACATGACGTTCATCCATTCGATGATGTCAAAGAGTTCGAACCACACGCCGGCCACGTTCTTCATGAACACGGGTTTCACCATGAACGGTTTTCCCTGTCTCGGGGCGTGGCTTTCCTACGGCTTGGGCTCCGAGAATCAGGACTTGCCCGCGTTCGTCGTGTTGCCGGACCCGCGGCAATTGCCGGCAGGCGGCGCGATCAACTGGACTTCCGGTTTTCTGCCCGCGGTGCACCAGGGCGTCGCGTTCCGCACGTCGGGCGAGCCAATTGTGGACCTGAACACGCCGAAGGAAATCTCGCCGTCACGCCGCAAAGCCGAGACTGAATTGCTGGCAAAGATGAATCGCGATTTTCTCGATGCCAATCCCGGCGACTCATCATTGGCCGCGCGCATTCGTTCCTACGAACTGGCCGCGCGCATGCAGATGAGCGTGCCGGAAGTAGTCAGCTTCGACAGCGAGACCGCTGCGACGAAACAACTCTACGGTCTCGATGCGCCCGTCACCGAGGGCTTCGGGCGAAATTGTCTGCTCGCACGCCGGCTCCTGGAAAAGGGCGTGCGGTTCGTGCAACTCTTTCACGGCGGCGCCTTCGGCTCGCCGCGCATCAATTGGGACGGCCACGAAAACATCGTGGACAACCACACCAAACAAGCCGCGAGCATGGACAAGCCCGTGGCCGGACTGCTTAAGGACCTCAAAGCGCGCGGCATGTTGAAAGACACGCTCGTGCTCTGGACGACGGAGTTCGGTCGCACGCCAATCACTGAAGGCATCGGTGCGAAAGGTCGCGACCATCATCCGCACGGTTTCACGATCTGGATGGCGGGCGCCGGCGTGAAGCCCGGCTTTCACTACGGCGCGACGGACGAAGTGGGATACTTCGCGTCAGAAAACCCGGTGAAGGTTTACGACTTCCACGCCACGGTGTTGCACCTGCTCGGTCTCGATCACGAACGGCTGACCTACTATCACAACGGCATTCAACGCCGGCTCACCGACGTGCATGGTGAAGTCATTCAGGAGTTACTCGCGTAGCCGATTACTTCACCCCGGCAGATGGCAGCGGCCGTACGCTGACTTCCTTAAACCACACCACATCGCCCGGGTCGTGGTTCTGCAAACCGATGTAGCCGGCCTGAGGACGTTTCGGTTCCCGCTTTGGTTCGTGCCACTGTTTGCGCGCTGGCAGGTTGGGGCTCGTGGGATCGAAACTCGTGGCGCGCTTACCGTCGAGGTCCACAAAGATTTTCTCGCCCGCGAGCGTGATAATCATTGTTCGCCATTCACCGGCCTTCTTTGAAGTGCCGGACGCGCTGGCAAGCGAGTAAACGGCGCCCGTCCCGTGCGCCGGGTCGCCTCCATCGGAAATCTGGACTTCATACCCGCGATGCACTGCGAACCACGGCCCTTCCTCGCGCTCCGCCGATGCCTGCATCTTCTCCATCGACTCCTTCGAGATTTTGCCCGCCGCATCGCGCTCAAATGCCGCGCCCGGTTTGTCAACCTGTTCGAGAATTCCATCCGCAATGCGAACGTAAACCCCCGCATTCGACCTTGCATCCTTCGCCTTGAAGACGACGCGAATCTGGCAATTGCCCAGTCGCTCTTTTTTGTAAATAAGCAATCCCAGCCCCTTCGCATCGCACTCCGTTCGCAACGCACCGTCATCCACCACGAATCCGCCCCAGCCGGTGTGCGCCCAGGCCGAATCCACTTTGCCGTCCGCGATCAACGGCAATGCGCGCCACGCAGGTTCCCTACGCGATTCCGCACCGCGCGCGGCGGAGAAGGCGCACACGAATAGAGCGAGAAAGATGTGGCAAGTGATGGCTCGTATCGAATCAGGCTTCATGCATCGAGGCTGGAACCGCATTCGGCTGGCGTCAAATTCTAATCAGTCAGCAGGGAGGAATCCTCACTCACTTGGATATGGAGTCGCGGGCGCCACCTTGGCCATCCGCTTTTTGAGCTCGGTCTCGTGCAGTTGCTTGAACTGCGGATAGGGTGGGGAAACGCGCTTGAAATTAGCGATCTCGGAGAGCGCTTCATCATGGGAGATGCTCATCTTGATCGGATACACATATGCGCCCGCCTTCGGATCGAAGCCAGCCCCGACTCCCGGCCGGTCGGCATTGTCCACCGGACTGAAGCAATCCCACCACTTGGACGCATTTCCATCCCGCTTCTGCAAGGCAGTTCGAATGGCCGCCGAATAGGTCTTCCGATGTCCCACGTAAATCTTCGGGAACAGCTTGTTCTCGAATTCATCTATCGCCGCCTTGTGGGCCCGCTGGAACGCCGCCTGGGCCTCTTTCAACGCTCGTTCCTTCGCCTCTTTGACCTGCCGAACTTTGTAATCACGTTCCTGGCGGATTTTGTTGGTCAGTTCGTCCATCTCCCGAAACTTCGCCTCCCCGGCCTGTTCCTCCCGCGATTTCCAGTCGTCGTGGGGTTGGGTGGGAGGCGGCGGCTTCGGCGGACCGTGGCCGGCTTGCCGATCAATCTCTTTCATGATCCTCTCGTACCGGTCAAGGTAGGCAGAGACGACTTTCAACCCCGCGTCCAGGGCCTCGAGGCCGACGAGGAGTTGGGAACCGACGATCGCAAGAGTGGCGCTGAATGCGGCCGCGGCTCTCGATCCACCCGAAATGGCGGCGACCGCAGCCTTGCTGTGCGCCCATTCGGCGAACGGCGCGGTAGCATCCGAAAGCTTCTTCATCGATTTCACCCAGCGCTCCACGCTCTTCCGATTTCTCGGATCCATTTCGCTGCTGGCATTCGCGAAATCGCCCATGGCCCCAAACCACTCTGTGACGTCTTCGATGGTATTGATCGCTTTGCCGACTTTCCCCAGGCTGTCGGAAAGCTTCTTGGTGAGGGTCTTCAATCCTTTCGCCGTGTCTTTAAGGCGCTGGAGGGCCGTCAAATCACCGAATTTCTCGACGTAATCCGCCGCTTTGGTGATGTAATCGAAATATTCCTTTGCTTTCTGAGTACCACTCTCCAGGTCGGCCAGGAACCGGCTTTCGGGGGTATCTTTCTCAAATTTCTCGTGATAGGCAGGCACCTTCCACTTGGCCTTTGCTATCAGAAACTTCTCCGGATCGTTCAGTGCCTCGCCGACTTCCTTCAGTTCCTTGTCCAAGTCTTTGATGTCCTTCTCCAGCCCGTCGTTTTTCTCCTTGGAATCTTTGGAATCGACCGGCGCGGCGGACACCTTGCCGTCTTTGAATACATTCGCGATGGCGTCGGCCGGATCGGCGTCGGTCCCGGGCGACTTCAACTGAACACTGCCCGTGGCGCCGGGAATTTCGCGGACCCACTTTCGCATGATTTCGGTTGGCGGCATGGTGATTCGATTGGTTGGCGCTGCGGTCAGCAGCGTGGCGTGGTTGGAGCGTGCGCAGCGATCCCGTCAAATTGGCCGGAGTACAACGTGCTGACGATGCCCTTGAAACGGTCAATGATTGCTCGCGTGAGCATGGGCGGTTGCTACTTCTGTCCGGACTGGGTGTCAATTCCAAAGGGTGAGTCCGCAAGGAGGCGATGCCAGGGATGCCGCCGCCGCTTTCGAGGGATTCGCGAATGCCTTGAGAAGGATTAAGAAGAAGTTTTGATGCCGGTCTCACCAAGCGGCGAAGAATGCGCAGGAAAGAGCTTGCCAGCCGCTGCACACCGGCAGAAAAGTGCCGCCAACCCATGGAAAAGAAACCCTCCTTCAACTGCGGAGTGCCGCAAACGCAATTTCCTGCCAGTGACCGAACTTCCATGCGTTGCGACCGGTGGATTCTGGCAATCGTTTGCGTGGGTTTGTGGTGTGTCGCAGGTTGCGCGAGCCTGCCTCCGCCTGCTGAAGTCAGCCGAATGATGGAACGGGTTTCCAATCCTCCTATGACTCCGCCGCCGGGGAAATCATTGGTCTTCTTTCACCGCCCGCTGTCGCCTCTGAAGGTTTATTACACCAGTGGCTGGGACGGCACGAATTTCCTGACCGATCTCGGCAACGGCCATTCCACCGCCTACGTGTGCGATCCCGGCAGGCACATCTTCACCAGTCGCTGTGTTTCCCAGGTGGCGGTCGTCGAGGCGAACCTTCTCCCGGACAAGACCTATGATTTCGTCGCCAACCTCGACTATCTTCCGCTCAGGCCGGTCAAACGCGACAGCAAGCACCGCGCGATGATTCCCAATTGGATGACGAATGCAATCTGGGTCACACGCGGACCGGGCGCGGCGAATTACGCGACGACGCGGCAGGAAATGAACAATGAGTTGATCAGAGATTTTACCGTTGGGCCGAAACAGTCCCGGCTGCTCCATCTGGCGCCTGAGGATTGTCGCTGAAGCAATGCCGTTGAATCCCGTAGGGATTCTCCTTCCGGCTTTCGGATTCGCGAACGCCTCAAGGAGAAGTTTGGGACGCGGTGGAACCGTAGTCGCACTCGGCGGTCACAGACCGCCGCTACAGTGGTGCATGCCGCGCATTGTAGAGGCGCTCTGTGAGCGCCTTCGCCGGACTTGGTTGGTTGATTCAGCACGCCGGTGTGTGTAGAACATTTTTGTGCTACTTCTTTTTGTAGACACCAACCTGCTGCTTCATTACCGACGTCTTGAAGAGATAGATTGGCGTGCGCTTACACCAGCCAAGGAAATCACAATCGTTGTGTGCCCCGTCGTTATTCGTGAACTGGAGAAGCACAAACATTTCAATCCTCAACATAGGCTGCGAAAGCGATCTCAAGACGTTGTGGCTGCTTTGCAATCCCGAGCGGAAACGGGCTCGTTGACACTGCGTGACCACGTCTATTTGGAATTGTCTATTGCCGAGCCGCTCCTCGATTTTGCTGCTGAACAGTTAAGGCCGGAACTCCCTGACGATTGGTTGTTAGCGACGCTGCTTGAACGTAAACGGCAAGACCCATCCAAGATGCTCGCCATCGCAACTGCCGATTTCGGGCTCTCCCTAAAAGCAAAGCAACGTGGCTTCGATGCTTTGCGACCCGGTGACAAAGACAAGTTATCTGAAGAGCCCGATGCAGACCAAAAGCGGATCGCTCAGCTTCAGGCCGAACTCACCGAACTGAAAAATGCGATGCCACGTTTGACCGTGTGCTTTGAAGGCGGACACACCCTAAGCGCGAAATTGAAACCGGCTCTTATCCCTTCGGAGCAGATCATTGAGCAAGAGATCGAAAAGGTTCGCGCGAAGTTTCCACCGCTTAAAAAGCCGACTGGAAAACAGAAGCCCATACGTCTGAAGACGATTGGAGATTTCGCTAAGTTTGAGAAACTAAAGAAGGCGAAGGTCGAACTGGTCTACTCAGAAGAAGTGGTGAACACCTACAACGCCGAGCTGAAAACATTCATCGAAGGGTATCGCGAATATTATCGAAAGTTGACGGAGTTCGAGAATCGACGACGGCGCACACTGACGTTTGATCTTTATTTGGACAATTCGGGTAAACGCATTGCAGAGGACATTGATATTCATCTGCACTTTTCCGACGGGTTCGATCTGTTCCGCGACAAAGACGAGGCGGAGCCGCCCGCGAAACCGCTAGAACCTGCGCAACCGGGAACATTTCGCGTTCCAGGGCTCAGGATGCCGAATGTTCCATTCATCAATACTGCTGGTCACGTAGGTCCACCACCGAACGTTTCCGCGCCAAGGATTCGCCGAACGAACAGCTATGAGGTCCGAGTTTCCGTTGGCAAGCTCAAGCACGGCTACCAAACAAAAATTGGCACGTTTGTGGTCGTATTTGATTCCCGCACAACCGCAAAGCCGTTTCAAATTCAATACAATGTGGACGCAGCGAATCTTCCGAATCCAAGCGTAGGCGAGCTGAACGTTTTGGTTCAGCAGTTGTGATTAGTTTCTACTCACTGGCTCCGCCTTTTCGGAGACCAGTCCTCCCGGCCGGAGCGTGAGGCGGGTTCGTTGGTGCGCGGGGTGGCAGGCGCGCCGATTTCCATGAACATACTCTTAGGGTAGGGATAAAATGCGATGGTGCCTGTGAGACCGGCGCTGGCGCCAATGGCTTCACCGATCACCCAGCCGTCTTCGGGACCGAGGCGACGGCTGGTGGTGTGGTGTTGAATGCGGGCCACGGTGTAGTAGGCCTGGCCGCCGGTCGCTTCGCGGCCAAGGAGGAGGGTGAAGTAAATGCCACCGCCGAAGTCGTAGAAGTCTTCAATCGGGATGGGCTTGTTGCGGCCAGCGTAGGTGGGGCGCTCACGGGTGGGATCAAAGTAGGTGGCGGCGAGGCGCCCGTCGCGTCGCTCGACGTGGAGTTGAACGGGTTTGTCCCAAGGCCCGGTCCATTCCCAGGTGCCGGTGAGGTCGGCTTTGTCGCGCGTGGCGGTCCACGCGAATTCGCGCGTGCTGTTGGTATCGGAAATCCACACCTTGCCCTGCAACGTGTCATCGGTGGCGCGTCCGTCGAACCACATGCGGAACTGGGAATAGTAACGGTTGGTGGCGCGGCATTCGATGCGCAGGCGGTCGCCAAGGAGTTCGGTTTCAACTGTGCCGCTGACGTTCGTGGGCCAGACGAACTCGAAGCCACCAGTTACCAGGGAGAGGCGCTGGTGAAGCGTGAGCCTAAGTTCCTCGTCGCCATTACCGGTGCGTATCTTCCCCCGCCAGACGCCCGCGACGGGTGCGGGCACGACCCAAGCGGCGAGGGTGTCAGTATTGCGCCGGTATGCGAAGCCGTCATAGTCGGGCACGTCGATGTTGGTGCCGAAATGGTTGTACATCTCGCTGTACATGCCGAGGATTTGGCGGCGCACCTCGTATTTCCTGTCGGGAAGCCATTCACCCATGCCATACGCGTGCGAGACGACGCGCGCGCCGGGCTTGAGGGTGCGGAAGATTTTGGAGCGCAGCTCGATGTTCGGCTGCTGGCCAAGATAGAGGGTGAGGACGGTGGCGGCACCGAAGTCCTTTGTGAAGAGATCTCCCTCGATGAATTCAACCCGGTCCGCGACGCCAGCCTTTTCCGCAGCTTCGCGGCTTTCGCGAACGAGCTTGGAGTCGATCTCGATGCCGACGGCACGGCGGGCATGGAAATCACGCACGGCCGCGATGACCACACGCCCATCGCCCGAACCGAGATCGTAAACGACGTCGTTCGTGCCGACCTCACCCATCCAGAGCATGTCCCGCACTGCATCGTGCCCCGTGGGCACGAACGGGATGGACCAGCGTGCTGGCGAGGCGTTGGTGTCGGGCGCAGCGGAATGGACGGGCAGGGCGATACCCGCCCCAAGGAGCACGGGCAGAATCTTCCAGAGGGCCTTCATACTTTAAGGATGCAGAGCCACGTTCCAAATCGCCACACCCAATACGTAAAGGAATTGCAAACTGCCGCGAAGCCCCAGCAACTGCCCAGCACCGCAGGTGCGGCATTTTTGTAGAAACCGGCCGAGCAATTCCGATGCGCGTGCACTGAATTGCTCCGGCCTGCAAAATTCAAAACAAGCTTGGCACCGGCGGCCAATTTGCACCTCGTTTTTTCTCTGCGATAGTTTCCGCCATGCACCCGTTGGCGCGGCTTCGCGCGCGACTTTCTTTTGCCCGGTCCAGGTTGCGGTTTCTCGCCGTATTTGTGCTGGCGTGGGTCACAGCATCAGCGCGTAGCGCTACTCCCGCGCCGGAATTCGCGGCAGGAATCTCGAATGGTGTGGTGGGCACTTACAATGTCACGGAGGCATCGGGGCTGGTCGTCAGCCGGCAGAGCCCAGGCGTGCTTTGGACGCACAATGATTCGGGTTCTCGCGGGAGTGTTTTCGCGCTGGCGACGAATGGCACGTATCTCGCCCGGCATTACATTCCCGATGTTTTCACGGGTGACTTCGAAGACATTTCGGTCGGTCCTGGTCCGCTGGCGCAGTTCCAATACGTTTACCTCGGCGACATCGGGGACAATCCGTTGACACGCACGAACATCCGCGTGTTTCGTTTTCCCGAGCCGGCAGTCCTGGCCTATCAAACCAATGCGCCAGTGGACTTGCCGATTTTTAATGCGCAGGAAATTTTGCTTCGTTATCCCGATGGGCCGTTCAATGCCGAAGCGATGATGGTTGATCCAATCACCGGCGATTTATTCATCACCACGAAGCACACGAACACGGCGCGCGTTTATCAGGCGACGCGGGCTCAACTGGACAGCGGCGCACTCGTGACTCTGACGTTCGTGCGCGAAATCAATTTCCGTTCCGCCTCGGGCGCGGACATTTCGGCGGACGGTTCGATGATTGCCATCCGGCGTCCGGGCCGAGTCGGGTTGTGGACTCGCCAAGCCGGCCAAAGCGTGAGCAATGCGCTGGTGGCGAACCCAATCACCGTTCCTGTGATCGGCCAGCCGGACGAGCCGAACGGGGAGGCGATTGCTTTCGATCCGAACGGATTGGGCTACTACACGCTCAGCGAAGGAGTGACGCAGCCGATTTATTTTTTTGCGCGCACGGACATTTCGCCGCCGGTGCCGCGGGTCTTCCTGGGACCGGGAGAGGAATGGCAATTCAACGATTTCGGATTCCCGCCGCAGCCCGGCTGGCAAACGAATCTTCAAGGGGATTTCACGCTGGGCCTGGCCCCGCTGGGCTACGGCGGCGGCGAGCAAACGCCGGTTTCTTTCGGCGATGCCGGCGCAAAATATCCAACAACCTACTTCCTCAAAACATTTTCCGGCGATATTGTGGCCAGCAATCTGGCGTTGCGCGTGATTTTCAACGACGGCATCGCCGTGTATTTGAACGGAGCGGAAATTCTGCGGCGCAATTTGGACGTTGGCGCGTCGTATGAAACTTACGCGAGCGCGTCGAACACGAACCGCGCGCGCTGTTGGCATTCCGTTCCGGTGAATCCAGCGCTGCTCCGCCAGGGAGAGAATGTGATCTCGGCCGAAGTGCATCGGTTCGACGCGGACGGGCCAAGCCTGATTTTCGATTTGCAGTTGGTGGAAGCAAAAGTGGATTCGCCGCCGCGTTTCACCTCGCGGCTGATCACGAACGGAGTCTGGAGCGCGGCGCTGCAAGGACCGAATGGGCTGAGTGTGCGCATCGACAGTTCGGCCGATTTGCAGAACTGGTCAACGAACCGCTTCGTGATTCTCACAAATGGCGTTGGCGCCGTCACTGAACCAGCGACGAACGCGGCGCGATTTTTCCGGATTGGGGAGTGATGCAGCTGGGACGCGCCGCTTCCCGCGCGCCGGAGGTCTTACAACAGGCGAGCGGGCTGATTTTGTGTCTGCTGAACGGCGCGCGCGGAGCGACGCGCCCTACCTTTCAGCGTCACCGACTCAATACTGAATCCGGTAGTAGCTGCTGGCTGCGGTTGCACCGGTGTCCACAACGCTGACGATGTTGCTCGGTCCGGCGGTGACGGTTGCGACCGCTTGCCAGAGGCCCCCGCTGAGCGTGGTGGCGCGCTCAACGGTGTAGTTCGTCGCCACAGGCGCGTAGAACTGGAAGCCGAAGGTTGTGGTGCCACGATGACCGCCCAGCAGTACGGTAGTGGCGCCGAAATCCGGGAGCACGCGATAGAATGCGCGGCTATTTGTGCTCGAGACCGTCACGGTCGCATTTCCGCCAACGGGCGTCACGGTGCCTTGTTGAACGAGTTGCCAGGAGACGGTGTTGAGGTTGGTGGAGCAGAACACGGCGTAGTTGACGTTGCTCGTGCTCGGCCAGCGGAAGGTCAAATCGTTGCCGGTGCGTTGCGGGTTTTGCAAATTCACCCACGGCAATCCCTTCGGAACCGGACTCTGGCCGATCGAACCGGCAAACGGACCGCGGCTGCTGAAGGGTTCCGGCGATGTGAAAAGCGCTGATTCAAAATCAGCGAGCGGTGGCGGTTCAGAGGGATCCCATGTGCCGAATAAATAGGTGTAAACATCGTAATGCTGAGATTGAGGAATCCACTTGAAGAGGTTGAGGCCGTTCGGAATGCTGCCTCCACCGATGATTCCACAGGCGCCCACCGGAATGAAACTCCACACTGAATCCCCGACGGGAAAACTCAGGCAGTTTGGCCCGGGTATGAACGCCCACGGCTGGCCGACAAACGAGATTTTAGTTGCCGATGGCAGGACGAGGAATCCTCCGTCCGGCGCAACAAGCGTGGCGCCCGGTTCAGTCCAGCCGCTCGCGCCCGAGTAACGGTTCGTCGGACCAAACGTTGCGGCACCGCGGTCCCACGGCAGAAAACGCGTTCCGTCCGGCACGCCGCGAAAGAGATTCGAGACGGTGTTGTCGCCGGCGAAGAGCGGGTTGGCGATGAGGTTCGAGCCGGCGACGAAGCTGGCATCCACGTAGCCAAGCGCATTAACGGAGAAGACCGATTGCGCATGCAGCCCCGCGAGCGGCAGCGATACGGCGATGGCCATGGCAAGGTTATGAATACACGCCGCCAGGAAGAGACCTCTGGTAGTCATAGGTTGTTTGGATTTGATTCAAGCTGCTGCCCTGAGATGCGATCGTCAAGAAGCCCAACAAAAGTTTACACCTCGTTTGCCGTTCCCTCTCGCGTCTCTGCCGTTTCTGCCAGCGTCCGTAACGCGCCCACCGTAAAAATCAGCGGATAAAGTTTTTCGAAGTACCAAAGCTTCGCGAAGTAAAATCCGATGGGCGAAGGTTCGCGCCACGCGCCGGATTCGACCCGGTCGACCAGCCACTCCGCACCCTTCTTCAAAGCGGAAGCCATATCATCCGTGGCTTTTAATCCACAATCGAGCGTTGCGGCCAGGGCTCCGACGGCCAGCGCTGTTTCTTCGACAGATACCGGTTCGTTGCGCGCACCACTCCAACTTCCATCGCGGTTCTGGCTCGAGAGCAGGAACGTCACGCCGCGCGCGAACATTTCTTCCGAGTCGTTGTATTCAGCGAGTGCAGTCACGACGCGGGCCGTGCCATAAATCGGATTCTCTTCGTTCGGCGCATGTTCGTTTCCGAACCACAAAGGAATCCACGAACCATCGGATTGTTGTGCCTTTCGCAAGTAGTCCAGCGCGCGATGGCGCGCCCCACGGATACGACGATGAACCGATGCATCGAGCAAATGCCGCCACTCCGTCCAGGCGCGCAAGGCATGGGCCGTGATGTCCGGACTGCTGCGGTCAAACGGAAGCGCGCCCCAACCACGACAGAACGTTGGAATTCCGCCGTCACGATTTTGCAGATCAAGCAACCAGCGAACTCCCAACTCAGCCGCTCGCTGAATTTCGATCCGGGATTTTGGATCTGAGACTTGCAGCCTTGCCAGGGCAATGAGTGCGCCCGCCGTGTCATCTGCATCGGGCACGCCGCCAGGCAAATCCGTCCATGCCCAGCCGCCGGGCGCGGCGTGAGTATAGGGGTGCTCGGTTTTGTATTGTTGGTCCAGGAGCCCGTTAAGGAGTTGAGAGTTGAAGGCTGAGAGTCGAGAGAGAGGCAGTGCTTCGATGGCGAGCGTCGTGCACCACGTCGCTAGGTTTGTGTCGATGGGCCAACTCCCATCGCCGCGCTGTGACTTGCGGAGAAAATCGATCCCACGCTGCGTCACGATGTGATTAGCTTGTCCGCTGCCCGCCAAACTCATCGTCACGAAACTCGTCAGCGGTGTGGCTTCGAGGAAACCGCCGTTGCCCGGCTGGATGCTTTCGAGTACTCGCAAAGTCTTTTTCCGCGTTCCGTTGCGAATTAGTCGGGCGATCGGATTGCGCGACGGAGAATGAACGTGACGCGCCTGTCCGATGGCAATCAGCGCGGGCAAGGCATAACTGACGACGGGCAGACGCAGGGCGGCGAAGAGTTGGTGCGGAAACGCCGCCAGCTCGAAGGGCAACGGAATAACGTGACGCCACGCGTCGCGCCCGACGCCGAGCCGCCCTGCGAGCGCGCACATTGTAAGTATGGGAACTGAGAACGTTCGGTCCTTGCCGTAGCGCGCGATGATCGCCGGCGCGAGTCGATCGGGTGCGACGCTGCCAGCACGCTGCGTTAGCCATTGTTCCGCGCGATTGACCGCAGCGCTGAATTTCACGTCAGCGCCGGGGACTGCTCCAAACGCAGCCCAGCACAGTGTTGTGGTGCTGATGTTGCTCAGACTTTTCGTTGTGTCGCCCCACCCGCCGTCGGAGTTTGCGTGAGCCGCCAGCCATTTGAGGCCCGCACCGATTTGAGATTTGAAATTTGAAACTTCAGATTCCGAAGCCGTGCTGTGTTTCAATACAATGGCCAGAGCAGCGACTGCCGTGGCGGTGGAAAGGGCGCTGCTGGAAAGTTCGCCTTCCCAGTGTCCTGCAGCGTTGCGCTCGACGAGCAATGTCTCGGTGGCCTTTGCCAGTGCGGAGCGCAGCCTTGATTGGAACTCGACATCATTCACCGCGTCAGTGGCTTTGGACGAAATGGAAACCACCAGCGAGTTCTTTCACAAGTGGGCGCAGCGGGCGAGTGATTTCCGGCTGCAAGAGGGGTTCAGCATTGAACCAAACCGCTGTTCTTGTTATGCAGGCATCGTTCGCAGAATGAGAATCCATATTCGACCCGCCTTTTAGCATGAAAGCTTCGTTCGTTCCTGGTCTCCGCTGTGGGTGCCTTGTCATTCTGCTCATCGGTGGGGCAATGACCAAAGCCGAGCCACCCGGCCTTGTCTCCTGGTGGCAGGCGGAAGGCAATGCGCTCGACGCACTCAATCGCAACAACGGAACGGAACATTCCGTGAGCTACGCTCCTGGCGCCATCGGTCAGGCGTTTGCCTTCGGAACTTCCGGTTACGTCAGCGTGGCCAATCCATCCTTCTACGCTTACAGCAATGCATTCACTGTGACGGCGTGGATTAAGACCACTTCCCCGGTTTCTACAGCGCCAACGGTGATCAACAATCGCGCCCAGGCCAACAATAATGGCTTTGTGGTGTCACAGCTTTACGGCGCGCCGGGGACGATGGCGTTCTACGTGAATCAGACAGGCGTGGCCGAAGATTTCTCGTACATCTCCGCGCCGGGATGGGAACTCAACACCTTTTATCACATCGCAGCGACGTTTGACGCCGCTGCCGGCAGAATGGCGTTGTATCGCAACGGCGTGCTTGTGGCTGCCAGCAACAGTTTGCCGCACACGCCCATGGTCATTGATGCCACGGCGCCATTTGAAATCGGCCGCAACATTGTTGCTCCGGCCTTCCATGGCCCATGGCCGGGATCGATCGACGAGGTGCGATTCTATGATCGCGCGTTGAGCCCCGCTGAAGTCGCGTCCCTCACAGGTATCGCCTTGACGTTCGTGTACGACCTGAAAACGGATTGGAGTGACTCAGCTAATCCGAACGGGCCATGGACTTATCGCGAAGGAAACAACGCATTGCCTCAGATGATAATGTCCACCAATTGCGGCGCCTGTCCCGGCGGCAGCGGACTGGTTTGGACAAATGCACAGCGCGCCTGGGCGCGGTCAGCCGGAGGCACTTCTTCTGACCACACGTTTCTTCCGTTTTGGTTCAAGAGCAACGGAAGTGAAACCGGCCTGGGGAACTGGGGAGACGACTGGGAAGCGGGTGACGTGGTGATGCATACCACCGATCCAGCCAATGGCATTGGCAGTGGTCCTGGAAACGTCATTTGGACAAGTCCCATCGCGGGTGTGATTTCCATTGCTGGGAATATCTGGATCGGCCGCGACATCGGGCGTGCGAACCATTGGGTTCTTTCCCGAAACGAAGCGATGCTGACGGCCGGCGATGTCAGTTCCGGCGATCCCTACAGCCGGACAAACCCAATGCCCTTTTCCGCAGGAACAGCGGGGCCATCCGTTTTAAACGGCATTTTGGTCAGCCCCGGGGATGTCATCAAACTGGAAGTAACCAGAACCTCGTCATCGGGTGATGTTGTCGGTCTCAACCTCGCCATCAACGCGCAAGCCGATTGCGGGAGCAGTGTCGGGTGGACTGGCTGGACGAACGGGCACTACTACAAACTGTTCGTGGTGACCAACGGCATTACGTGGTCCAACGCGCGAACTGCGGCCGTAATTTCCGGCGGTTACCTCGCCACGATTATCTCTGCCGAAGAAAACGCTTTCGTGTATTCGCTCGCCTCGAGCAACAGCGCTGGCTGGTATCTCAACTCCTTCAATTGCGCCATCGGCCCGTGGCTCGGAGGATTTCAGCCGGACGGCTCGCCGGAACCCGCGGGCGGCTTCACCTGGGTGACCGGCGACCCGTTTGTTTACAACAACTGGTATCCAGGCGAACCGAACAATAGCGGCGGTGTGGAGAGCTTGCTGCATCTGTTCACTTGTGGCGGAGCGCCCACCGGGCCGTTTTGGAATGACGTCGGCCCGAGCGTGCAAACGTTCAGCTACATGGCGGAACGCGACACGGCGAACGGGAGTTGCATCGAAAGCAACGGGCTGATTTTCCGACCCTTCTGCACGAATCTCACCGTTACGCTCTCCGCGGCCGACACCAATTGCGTGGTCAGCACCAATTACATGACCAACGCCACGACGGTGCTGAACGGAATCGTCGGCCGCTGGCAAGGCGATGGGAATGCACTCGATTCCAGCGGCAACAATCAGCACGGCAGCCCCATCGGGATCACTTACGAGCCAGGCGTGCTGGACCAGGCGTTTTCATTTGGGGATTTGCCGACAAACATAGAAGCGCCCAATGGCCGCCGCGTGGACCTCGGTCCGGCCACGCAACTCTACGCTGCAACAGGTTTGACGGTTTCCGCGTGGGTAAAGATTCCTCCAGCAGCAGACCCGGGTTCCACGAACAACTGGACCTACATCTTCACTTACCCCGCTCGATTGTTGAATCCAGTGATCACCAACAACGTAGGTTACGGCCTTTTCGTGTCGCCATCCGTCGGGACGCCATCACGCCGCCCATCCTATGGAATCGGCTTTCACGATGGCACCGAAGCAGTCGTCGGAAGTACGACGGTCTTCCCCGACAACCAGTGGGTTCATCTGGCTGTGACGTGGAGCAGCGCCTCTGGACTGTTACGCATGTATCGCAACGGTGTTCTGGACGGAACCACGAGCGCGGGTCTGGGCAAGACGCTCCCGACGGCGGCGCAACGCAGCCCGAGCGGTTCGCCGTTCCCCGCAGAACTGGCCGTGTGGGATTTCGTTTCCGACGCGAGTGGAGCTCTCGCCCGCTACGGCGGCGCAGCGGTTGCGATCGATGATTTTCGCCTCTACTCCCGAGAGCTGACGACGAATGAAGTCCGGCACATCTTCACGAATGAGCCGCCCGCAATCACGAGCACGGTGGAAACGAACTGCACGGTGGTTCCAGCTTCGCAGACCAACGTGACGTTCTGCGCCGCTCTGCGAGGCAAGCTCACAATCCATCACGCTCCGAGCAACAGTGTGGAACTTCGCTGGCCGTCGCAAACGAACCAATTCTATCTGCTGCAAACGACAGATGAAGTTCAACCGGCGGCGTGGACGAATCTCGGTGACGTTCGTTTCGGGACGGGCGCGCCTATGATTCAACCTGAATCGATTGGATCGCGATTGAAACGGTTCTATCGGTTGCTCACCTCGGAGCCATAGCGCGCCGAACGGTCGCAAGCGCGGCGCGAACAATCTCCTTCCGCTGAGTGCCCGTTTCTATGTACGTTCACTCGATTTCTCACAGGTGTGGCCAGGCAACGCTATGCTTTCCTGGCAGGGTTTCTGAGTTCGGTTTCGGGTTTGTTCGGGGTTATGAACGGCCGGGTTTTTCAAAGTATCTTAATGGCTGCCGCGATGTGCTGTTCCGCGGCTTACGCGGCTCCCCCAAGTGGCAGGGACACCAACGCCGCCGCGGCCAGCATGCGAAAGTACGTTCAAAGACGCGATGCCCTGGTTGATGATTTTCACCGCGGAAGTTTTGCCGCCGACATCAAATTAAACGCTGCTGAACTGCTCGTGGATGCCTACTTGCGGGTGACGCGTTCCAACGATCTCATTTCGTATCGCACGAGCGGCGCCCCGCCTCCCATGGCCCAGCCGTTTCTCTCCGTGAAGCAACAGATTCGCAAAACCCAAACTTATGGCGTGTTGCAGCGCATGCCCAAAGGCGGACTGCTGCACGTGCACAGTATTTCTTTAGGCCGCGCGGATTGGATTGTGGACAAGGCCACCGAGCGATCGGACTGCTACATATATTGGGGAACGAATAATCCGGCGAAGAATCTATTCAAAGGCCGGTTCACGTTTCATCCCGCAGAGTACATCGCGACGAATGCGGACTTCGCCTTCTACACCAATGCCGCCGTGTTGCGTGCGTGCCTTGGTACAAATGAGTTCCGCCAGCAGCTCTTCGAACTGATTACGCTGCGCAACGGCCAGCTCGGTTGGAACAATCTCAACGATTGTCTCAGCCGGGTGTCGAACGTTTCCGGAATGCCAGTGGTCGGCAGGGATTACTACCGCGATGCTTTCCAATGGCTCTACGACGATGGCGTGTCGTACATCGAAATGCGCAGCAGCATCGGCTGTCCTGTCGGTGGCGCCAGCCTTTGGCCGACGGAACAATACCTGCAGGATTTGCTTTCCATCCGCGACGAAGTTCGCCAGACGCGGCCTGATTTCGATCTCAGAATCATTTGCGCCGCCAATCGCACGGTGGATGTGCCAACGGCCTTGTGTGTTCTGACGAACGCTCTGGTGCTTCAGCAACGGTTCACAAATTTCATCGTGGGCTGTGATTTTGTCGGCGAAGAGGATAGCGGGGGTCCAACGAAAGAGATCGGCGCGCTTTGTCGCGACTTCGGCGAGCTGTTTCCGCAACTGCACTTCTACCTGCACGATGGGGAAAGCCTTTGGGCCAATGACATGAACCTGTTCGACGCGATGCTGGTGCACCCGAAGCGCATCGGACACGGCTTCAACTTGTTCCGATTCCCCGTTCTGGAGGATCACGCTATCAAAGAGTGCATTGCGCTCGAAGTGTGTCCGATCAGCAATCAATCCCTGCAACTCGTTCCGGATCTGCGGCTGCATCCAGCGGCCGGCTACCTGGGTCGTGGCGTTCAATGCGTGCTCGCGTCCGACGACCCGCTCGTCTTCGGCAATGACGGGCTGACTTACGATTTCTGGGAGGCATTCATGAGCTGGGATCTTGGCCTGCGCGCGCTCAAAAAGCTCGCACGCAACTCGCTCGAACACAGCTCCATGTCCTGCGACGAAAAAGTGGCCGCGATCAAGCGATGGTCCCGGCGCTGGGACGACTGGATTGCCTCTGTCGTGACAAAAGACCTCCGGCTCAAACTACCAGCGCACGCACGCACCGCCCCGCTGACGCGATCCAATGTTTGCCACGAAATTCGATCACCCTCTCCGTAACGTAAAAACCCATGGACACACGAATTGTTCCCCGTCTCCAACAGGGTGCCGGCGAAGACCTGCGCACGGTTCCCGAATTGGCCGACCTCGACTGCATTTCGCCAACGCTGCAGCGGCAAACTGAAGTAAAGCATCGCGCCTCCGTATCCGTGATCGTGCCGACATTCTTCAACGCCGGACTGAAGCAGCGCTCGCTCGCGTTTCTTCTCGCCGGAATCGAGCGTTCGCAGAACATCTGCGAAGTCATCCTGGTTTCGAGCGATGGCGAGAATTCCAGCTTCGCCGATTTGCTGCCGCTCATGGGCGATCGTCCGTTGCGTGTCACGGAAGCCGAGCCGCACAATCGCAGCCAGTCGCGCAACAATGGTGCGCGACTTGCAACGGGTGATTACCTGTTGTTCCTGGACGATGACATGCTGCTGAAGGACTGGCGTATCGCTGACGTGATCGTCTCGGAATTGATCGAGGGCCGGTTCGATTGCGCTCTGTTTCCGCGGCGAAACTATGTCCGTTTCCCCGTGCTTTACGATCGATATTGCCTTGAAGACATCATCTCGGCATGGCGCGCCGAGGAAGGCCTGGACAGTCCATTCTTCTTCGATCCGCTCCGGGACGGCACCACGCGCGACCTGCCGCTCCTGTTCTGCTACCCGGGGTGTTTCACGGTCATTCGGCGCGACGCCTTCAACGCGCTCAACGGTTTTGACGAATCCTATCACGGCTGGGGATTTGAAGACGCGGACTTCGCGCTACGCGCCATGCAACAGCTCACCGTGCTCAATCTCTTCCGAAAGAGCGAACCGCTGTTGCACATCGATCATCCCGTATCGCCCTACAAGAGCGATGAATTTCGAACGAACTACGCGCGCTTCCACGAGTCTTCCTTGCGGCTGAACCTCAGTGAGCTTTGCCGTCTGGTCTTTCGCGGGGAAGACTTCCATGCCGCTGCGGGCCAGTTCTGGAAGGACACCCCACATCTCGAGCCGTTTCGATGCGTGGCGGAAGCCGGCGTGCCACTGCCCATGGCCGAGCTGGAGCATTGGTTCATTTCCCTCGCCGAGCAACAGAACCAGCGCTTTTGCCGCGCGGAGCCTGAATTCATTCTGCTGCACGGTTCGCGCGCGACTGGCACGGCTACCGCGAAATCCGATTACGATCTCATTTGCCTGTACGCGGATGGCGGAATTCAGGAATTTCTCTCCGTGCCCGGCAAGCCACCTGTCGAAATCGAGTGCGCTGATATGCGAGGAATCTGGCAAGTCGCTGAGCGACCCTGGGCCTTTGACATTCGCGGCGCCCTTGATCTAACGAAGATCTCACATGTCAAATTACTCTGGGGTGACAAAACCCGATGGCAGCGCTGGCAAAAGGCTGCACTGACCAGCGCGGTGCAAAACGGCAGTTGTTTTTGGAGGACACTTGGACTGGGACTTCGGCTGAATGCGGAGAAACATGGCCCAATCGTCCGGAGATTTTTCTCTGCCTTGGCCATAGTCGAATCTGCGGCGCGCGTTCGATATGGGACTGTGTCAGTGGAAGAAGATTTAGAATCTTACGCAGCGACGGTAGTGGCCCATCTTGACCGCGAGTGTGCGGATTGGCGCGGACGAACCCGGCGCGCGGAGAAGGTTTTCCCCTTGCAAGTCCCTGAAGTGTGGGCCGCGCTCCATTGGCTCGCCGAAAATATTGCCCCGGGTGCGCGGCCTCGACGCCGCGCCAGCGCGCCGGTGGCGAATGCGCCGGACGCCCGCCACGTGCTCATCTGTACCATTGAACCGCACATGCCCCAGGTCATCGGCGCGGCGCTGCAGGCCTTCTCGCTGCGCACACTCCCTCAGTGCCGCTACGTGGTGAGAATCGTGAACGGCGATTTGCCGGAACACAGCAGCCTCGTTGCCCTCTTGCGCGAGCTTGGTATCTCGCACCGGTCTCTTGGCGTGAGCCACCGCAATCGCTACTTGAACAAATGGACTGCGCTGGCGCCTGATTTTCTGGATGCCGAAATCGCGGCCGTGATTGACTGGGACATCATCAACGTGTCGGCGCACAGGTTGCCCGCGCCGATGGGCCGCACGCTATCCGCGCGAAAAAATCCGGACACGAGCTATGCCGGGTTCGCCGCGCGCCTTCGCGATCTCGCGCCCCGTTATTGGGACGGGTCGAAACTGACTTGTGCCATCAACAGCGGATTCGTTCTGGCCGCGCCTGCCGTGCTGGCGCAAATGGCGGAGCGAACCATCGAACTGGTGGCGGAATTGGAAAAGCGCGGCCTCGGCGATCCGCCGTGGCACGTCGAGCAACTCGCGGCGTCGCTGGCCACCGGCGAAGGAGGACTCACTCCGCTCGATGATGAATGGAACGTGACGCCACAATCGCCGGTTCCCGACAGCGCAGTGCGGTTCTGGCACTTCAATGACGCGATCGCCGCGACGCGCAGAATCAAACGCGGCCTCGCCGATCCCAAAATCGTGCTCGAAGCTCTGGCGACGTTGGAATCAAAGTGGCCGGCGACAGTGCAGCATTTCCGCGAATTGTACGAAGAAGTGATGGCGCGCGTATCCCAGCCACAACGGCGCACCGCACGGCGGCGGCGCGTCGGCAACATTGTTCAAGAACCAATCGCCTTATCCCGTGCTTGAAGTAATCGCACAGTCTGTTTGCGAGCAGAATTCAACGATCCTGGCTGATCGTGCGATGCCCACCGACGCCGACTTCGAACGTTTGCTTGATGAGATCTTCGCCGAGTCCGGCGCGTTTCCGTCTTCAACGGAGCGCGAAACGGGTGCGTTCCTCGCCAGCCTGGTGCGGTTGTTGCGGCCGAAGCGGGTGTTGGAACTAGGCACATTCAAAGGCGCAACAACGATTCAACTGGTGCGCGCCCTGCCATTCGCAGGTGAGTCGCGCGTGGTCACAGTGGACTGCGTTGATCGGCGCAGTCCCGCGCTGCGCCAACTGGATGCGTTTTATTCGTTTGCGCAGGGAGGAGACATTGCGGTCCTCCCATTGCTCGGCGCGTCGTTCGATTTTGTTTACCTCGACACGATCCACACCTACGAGCACACGAAGGCTCAGATTGAACTGGTGCGGGCACACCATCCGTTTGCCGTGATGGCTGTGCACGATGTCTTATCGCATCCAGACGTTGGCCGTGCCCTGACGGAATTTGCTGCCGAATACAACGTGATTGGTTTGCCCACACCGCCGCAACCGGATGGTCGCGTCAATGGTCTCGCGCTCCTTTCACCGAGGGTTCGGGCGGAGATTCCTGAATGAATCATCGTTGACTATGACGGGCCGCACACTCATTTGCGCAGGCAGCAGTGGGCTTTCCAATCGCCTGTTTCTCCTGGCCGGTTCGTCCCGCGTGGCGGAACTGACCGGGCGCAAGTTGGTCCTCTATTGGCCAGTGAACGACTCGGTCGGTTGCGCCTTTTCGGAACTGTTTACGAATCCATTGACGATGTTTCGCCCCGAGGACATGGACGTTGTGCTGCACAGTTGCTCGACCGTTAAGGTCTATAACAGTTGGCATCATTCGGTGCTTTACACCGCGGTGGCGGAGGACGGAGACCCCGACGCACAAATCGTGATCATGAAAGGATGGAATGCGCCGCGGTTTTGCACCGAGGCAAGCACGCCGGAATTCCGCGCTCAGGTCGGAGCGCATCTACGCACGCTGACGCCGGCGCCTGGGATTCGTGAGCAGGTCGAGAGCTTTGCCCTGCCTGAACATTGCATCGGCGTGCATTTGCGCCGGAGCGAAAAGAACTTTCCGCCATTCAGTGTCTCGGCGGACGAACATTTCGAGCGCATCATGGACGCGCTCGTTGTCACAGAGCCTTCGGTCAATTTCCTGATTGCGACCGATGACGCTGCCACAGAGGAGAAATTCCTCCGGCGCTACTCGAGCCGTGCGCTGTGTTTTGAAAAGCACTACCGCGCGCGAAATAATGCGGGCGGCATCAAAGAAGCATTGATCGATCTGCTGCTGCTCGGCCGCACGCAAGCCGTTCTGGGAAACCATTTCAGCAGTTTCAGCTTGCTCGCGGCGGAATGGGCCGGGCGTCCTCTGCTCCATGCCACCGCGGATTCGGCCGGTCCACAGCTTGAGTTGACGACGCAGCAATTGCTGGCGCCGTCGCGTGTCTCGTCCAGGATTTCCGTCGCGACATGATTCCGCTCTACAGTCTCTACACGCCGTCGCACCGCGTTTTGAAAGAGCGGTTTTTCTGTCCGACTGTGCCGCCCGATCTCGAACTGCGTTTGGAATATTTCGAGAATGAAGGTGAAGGCCGCTTCATGGATCCGTCGTGGCGGCACGCCGTCATTCGCAAAGTGGAAGTTATCATTGATGCGATTGAGAACCATCCGGGACGCGTGTTTGTCTGGAGCGATGTGGACGCGCAATTTTTCGCGCCCGTATCGGAATGGGTCGAACCGGCGCTGGCCGATTGCGACATCGCATTTCAAATCGATGCGCCCGGCCCCGCGCTGTGCAATGGCTTTTTCTTTTGCCGCGGCACGGAAAGCACGCTGCGGCTCTGGCAACGCACCCTTGAATGCCTGCTGTCGCCACAGAATGCCGGCGACGACCAGGTGCTGATCCGCCGGTTCGTTCACGACACTCCCGGCCTGCGCTGGGGCCTGCTGCCGATCGCGTTCTGCGGTGGCGGCACGTTGCGGGCGCATTGCTGGAATCCGGGCGACGAGTTGGCGATTCCAGCGAACGCTGTGATGCATCACGCGAACTGGACCATTGGCGTCGCGAACAAAATCGCCATGTGCGAACTCGTCCGCGAGAAACTGGCGAATGGCGAGACAGTGCCGGCGGGCGAAGCGGAGGCCATCGTGCGCGGTGATGCTTCACGTGGCCAACTCGCGCCGGCCTGAGCAATTGATAAAATAGTTTCCATTTGGCCAAGGCCGCTCGTTCCCCCCCTCACCCCGGCCCTCTCCCCGAGGAGAGGGAGAATCGTTGTCCGATTTTCCTGTTAGCCGAGACGCCTCGTCTTTTCGAGCGGCGGAATGCGTGGCTCCCTCTCCCCAAGGGAGAGGGCCGGGGTGAGGGGAACGAGACTTGGTTCAATCCAAGCTGCTCTGCGTCGGAAAAGACCCTTGGCGATCACTTTGAATCGCGTGCGTCGATAGCCGCCAGTTTCGGAGGCCGTAAAATCCATAGCTCATCGCGGCTCATCCCCAGCAACGTATCGTCGTCGATGAAATAGGGCGTGAAGCTCTTGATGCGCACAAGCTGGCGCTGCGCCGCGATGTCGAAGATAATGGTATCCTCAAATTCATTCACGAGCAGCCGGGTCCCGTCCGGCGAAAACGACACGCGATAAAATTTTTGCTGGCTGTCCTCAAAGCTCGCGAGTTGCGACTGCGTGCGCACGTCCCACACGCGAGCGCTCGCGTCGTGGCTCGTGGAACCAATCCGCCGCCCGTCTTCAGAGAAAGCGAGCTGCAGCACTGCTTTCTTGTGACCATGTAGTTTCGCGAGGCGCTGGCCGGTTTCAACGTTCCACAACGAAATCGATCCATCGAAGTGCCCGCAGGCCAGCGTGCGATCATCCGGCGAAAAACAAATGCCCGCGACGGCACGCATGCGGTCGCGCCATTCGGTCATTTCACGCGGTCGCTCGCCAAGACTCCAAAACTGGAACACACCACTCACGCTGCGCCCGGCAAGCCAACGCCCATCGCGCGAAAAAACCAACGTGCGCACCGCTTGCGTGGTCGCCAGTCCGAACTCTGCGACAGGCATTAGTGTCTCCATCGTCGCGACCGACAGGACTCCGCTGCGGCGCGCGCAGGCGAAGACGGTCCTGTCTGCGCTGAGGGCGACTTTGTTGATTTCCTCCGCCCCGGGTATGGTGAATTCCTTGGCCACCTTCATGGTGGGTAAATCGACGAGCTTTCCTCTCCCATCCTTGACAATCGTGATCATCGCCGTGCCGTCCGGCGAGATAGCGCCACGGTATTCACCAATCATTTCAGCAGCCATCAAATCGCCCAGTTGAAGGCGTCGATCTGAAGAGACCTGGTCAGTCAGATTCCATGTCTTCACAGTACCATCGGCGCCACCGGTAACGGCGGTTCGTTCATCGGGAAGAAAAGTGACCGCGGAAACGGTTGCGTTGTGCCCCTTTAACACCGTTGTCTGCCGCCAGGTTTTCGTGTCCCAAATGCAGGTCGTCTGGTCGATCCCGGTGCTCGCCAGATAACGTCCGCCAGGCGAGAAGGCTATACTGGTAATGAAGCTTCGATGCGCCGCGAATGAGGTTATCCGGCGGCCGGTAATCGCGTCCCAGATTTGAATGGTGTAACCGCCTCCCGAAACCAATGCTGACGCGGTAGCCGCAAGCCGCCCGTCGGCCGACACACAAAAGGCAATCGACATGCCTCCTGCTTGCATGTGTTCGGAATCAAAACTCGCGCCGGCGCCCGAATCCGTCGTCCAAAGGCGCGCATGTCGGTTGTCGTCGCTGGCGATGATGCCCCGGAGGTTTGGAAGAATGCTGGCGCGACTCGCCGTGGGGCCGTTCTGCCGTGAAGCTTCGCGCCCCTCTGCATATTCCCACGTCCGCCATACGCCACTGGAGTAAGTGACAAGTTGTTTTCCGCCGGGCATGAAAGCCAAACTTTGAACCGGCGCGCCATGTTCGAGCGCAATCGCGAGGGGCGCAAACGTGGTGAGTTCGTAGAGGCGAACCTGACCGAGGTGATCGGCGATGGCCACCAGGCTTTCGTCCGGAGAAAAGGACGGAGCGGGTCCTCGTCCCGCCCGAAGGGAAAGCTTTTCGGAACCGTCGACAATGCGGACAATCTTCACCGTGCCATCAACGTCTCTTGAACCAAGCCATTGCCCACCGCTTGAAACGGCGACCGATGAGATTTCGCTATTGTGCCGCGCGAGGGTGGTGATCTCGTCGCTCTGGCATTGCTGCCAGAAGTAGCGCCATTCCCAACCGCGCAGATCCGTCTGGTTCTGGAGCGGGCGATGCAATCGAAGAAGCTGCAGGGCGTGCGCGAAGTTGCGCCGTCCGATCGATTCATTCACCACGCTCATGTCCGCCGCGTAGGCATTGTGACGCGCGGTGAACTCACCCTTTTCCGCGAGGATGCGCGCCTGATTAAGACGGAAGGCCGCAATGGGTGAACCAATGGCCACGATTGCCAAAGACAATGTCGCGACGGCTCCGACCGCCGCCAGGGCCGGCTTGCGCTGACACCACCGCCACAACTTTGCCGGCACGCTGATCGGCGACGCGTGGATCGGTTCGTGATTGAGAAAGCGATCCAGCTCGTCCGCCACCTCGCGCGCCGAGGCGTATCGGCGCTGCGGCTCTTTTTGCAGACACTTTACGCAGATCGTTTCGAGGTCCTTGGGGACGCGAGGATTCATCAGACGCGGCGAAACCGGTTCGGTTTGCAGCACCTGCAGCAGTGTTCCCTCCATCGTGTCCGCCATGAACGGAGGACGGCCAGTAAGCAGCGAGTAAAGAATCGCGCCGAGCGCGTAAATGTCGCTGCGCGCATCGACATCACGGCTCCTGCCTGCCGCCTGTTCCGGCGACATATAGCTGGGCGAACCCAGCACTTGGCCGCTCACCGTCAGATCGCTGTCGCTGGTGAATGTTGATGCGGACCCAGTTGATGAACCTCCTTCCGGTGTGGCGAAACGCTTCGCCAATCCGAAGTCGGTGATGCGGAGTTCGCCGTCCCGATCCACCAGAATGTTCGACGGCTTCAAGTCGCGATGCAAAATCCCGTGTTCATGTGCGTAGTGAATAGCCAGCGCAGTGGTTCGCACGTATTGCGCGGCGCGTGCCGGCGCCAACGCGTGCTCGCGAACGAACGAGGCCAGGTCCTGTCCCTCCACGTATTCCATGGAGAAGTAATGCTGGCCTTCCTCTTCTCCGATTTCGTAAATGCCAACGATGTTCGGGTGGCGCAGATTTGCCGCCGCTTCAGCTTCAGCTCGGAACCGGTGAACGAACTCGGGATTGTTGAACCTCGCGTTGAGAATCATCTTCACCGCGACAATTCGGTTCAGTGAAAGCTGTCGCGCCTTATAGACAACGCCCATGCCGCCGCGGGCGATCTCGTGAATCAGTTCGTAATCGCCGAAACGACGCGTCGGCTCGACTTCAGCAAGCAACGCATCGGTGTCGAGAACGATTGTCTTGTTCAATGAAGCCAGAGCTTGAGCGGCCGACGCTTCTTCCATCTCTTCTGGCGATTCAGGAGCAAACGCGACCGTGGAGAGGCAACGGGCGCACAGGCCGTCCAGCGATTCGGCGTCGATGGCAGAACCGCACTGCTGGCATGAAGTGGTTTGAACCATTGGCAAAGTGGATGGGAGTTACTCTTTCGACATGTTGCTGTTGCCTTCCGCGGCCGACGTTTCGGGATGGAGGTTCAAAACCATGCTGTGATTCTGGTCGTTCATAGTTCAACTACGGATTCTTAAATGCGCTCGCCTCCGCCGCAGTGATTTCGAAAAAACCCGGCGCGCGTAAGAGACTCAGTTGGTTGTCGGTCGCTATAACCAGCGTTCGATCATCAGCAGCAAAGCGTACCGCCCCTATACGCTCTGTCTTCTTGAACCGCGCCACTTCCCGCCTGGAAACCACGTCCCATACCTGAACTAAATGCTCTCCCGCGGATGCAGCGATCCGCTTGCC
>JGI10216J12902_100722658_pt1 | contig 41924 bp, 22 predicted proteins | sample KanNatreferecore_FD_12902 | JGI IMG/M metagenome (IMG submission 12902)
TACGGCGACACGCCGCTCGGCATGGTCGAGAGCGCGCTGGAGTTCGCCCGTATCGCGCGCGCGCACGATTTCCACAATTTCAAATTCTCGATGAAGTCGAGCAATCCAAAGGTGATGATTGAGTGCTATCGGCTGCTTGTCGCACGACTGGATGAGGAAGGACCCGATTGGAATTACCCGATTCACCTCGGCGTCACTGAAGCCGGCGAGGGCGAGGATGGACGCATTAAAAGCGCCATCGGCATTGGCTCGCTGCTTTGTGACGGACTGGGCGACACCATTCGTGTTTCACTCACGGAAGATTCACCGCGTGAGATCGAAGTGTGCGATGACTTGTTGGCGCAGATTCGGATTCTAGCGAATCACGATCCGCGAATCACGAGCGACCTGTTTCCGTTCGATCCATTTTCCTTCGAGCGACGCGAGACGCCGGAAATTGAGTTGAACGAAAACGTGAAGTGCGGTGGCGAACAACTCATCCGAGTCGTCGTCACGCGCGCCACGTTCGACAAAGTCGCCCCAAGGATTCGCCCCAAGGACGACGTGAAACCCGAGGCGATTTACGAAGACCTGAACGTATTGGAAGTCGATCCGACCGAAGACTTCACTGTGAATTGCCACACCCAACTCATCACGGTGAAAGACGGCGTGCTGCTCCCGGCCATCCCTGCGTTTCGTTTGCTCTCGGCCAAACTGAAACGCCTCGGCCTGAACAATCCCATTCTGCTCAAAGATCTGTTTGTGTTTCCGGAGATGCCGCTGGAGCCAAAGATTGCTCTGCTCCGCGCGTCGGTCGTCATTGGCTCATTGCTCGCAGACGGCATTGGCGATGCGATTCTCGTTCGCGGCGAAGCAGGCGCTGGCCAATCGCTCCGGCTCGCGTTTAACATTTTACAAGCGGCAGGTTGCCGCTCGTTCAAGACCGATTACGTCGCCTGTCCGAGTTGCGGACGCACGCTCTTCAATCTTCAAACCGTCACGGCGCGCATCAAGGAAAGGACACAGCACCTGAAGGGCGTGAAGATTGCCATTATGGGCTGCATCGTGAATGGCCCCGGTGAAATGGCTGACGCGGATTTTGGCTACGTCGGCGGCGCACCCGGCAAAATCAACCTGTACATCGGGCACAAGCCCGTGAAGTTCAACATCCCCGAAACCGAAGCTGTCGAGCGCCTGGTGGATCTGATCAAGGAACATGGCAAGTGGGCGGAAGCGGAAGTGATGGAACAAGCAGTGTCGCCTTCAAACTGAAGAGACGATGCAGATTAAGATTCCCTTTTTGCCCATTTCGGAACGCATCACCTTGGGAAAGATGTCGTTTTTCTTCCAAGACGCTATCAATTTTCTGGAGCAGCAAACTGGTGTGGTACCGCCTCTTTTTGTTGTTTGAGCCTCTCCGAGATTCTCGGATTCCGAGTCAGAGGCCCTCGGTTTCTGAAACGCCTAAAGAACTGATCGTTGTCTCTATTGAACCGACAATCACTAAGGCAGTTCTGGACGCATTGAGAAGGGTTGAGGCTCGTGAGCCTGAATATCCTTCAGAGACAAAGCGCAGAACACTAAAACTTAAAGAAAACACACCCTTCAAAGGTGTTTTTCGTCAGATGGCCGAAGTTTCTCTTACTGTTTTCAGTATCAATCCACCAGAGGAAGCAGAAGCAATAAGCATTTTCTTCTTGCGAACACCATTTACGGTGAGCGAGTTCAGGAAGGAAATAGAGGTTCCAATCTGACGAGCAATACTCACATCCCCTGGTAAATAATCTCGAAGCGACATTACCGCGTAAGCCGTCACGAGGTTCTCTTCTCCCACCGGTGGCCATGTGATGGTCGGGTGTTGCAATTCCCCAGAATAATTTCGCTCGCATCGCGTCCCTCTTTGCGGACACAAGTTGTCGTTCGCATCCGCGCGTGTTCTTGTGCTAGACTCGTAAAGGTTACATGAGGCGGTTTTGGTTAACGTTCGGTTTGATTTGCGGCGTGCTGCTGCTTGGCTGCGCGCTGCTCGTGCCCGCCCATTTCCGTGCCACGGACGCCGCCGTTGTTGAGCGCGCGGGCAAGAGTCCGTCGGGCGCTTCCGCTCCCACGCTGGTCGAGGAAGGGGCGACTTTTCTCAGTGTGGAAAAATTGGGTCCCGCCCGAATGCTGCTGCGTGTCGCTCAATCCGAAGGCGTGCCGCGCAACGATTTGCTCGCGGCGGGGGTCGCGCAATTTCAACGGGACAACCCTTCGCTTGTCGCGCTCGGCGGCGCCTCGGCCCTTTTGGAGAAAGTTGATTTGGGCGAGGGGACTGCGTCTGAGCCGCGGCCCGTGGTCGATTTGCTCACGCGCCGTGTGGTGCGAGAGAAGGCGCTGGCGTTTCTGCAACAATCGCGAAGGCCGGGCGTGCAACAGATTTTGCGAAATCGCGCGCTCACCAACACGGTGCATTTTCCGGCGGCGATGTCGGCTTCGGGCCAGGCATTGGATGCAGCCATCGTCACCGCCGGGCTGTTGTTCCAGGGCGACTATTTCACTCAAACGTTTCGCGACGCATTTGAATATCTCGCTATGCAAGCGAATCGCGGCACCAATTCGGGTTCGCTCGAACTGGTCTATCTTGATCTGCTCTCGCTTGGTCGTCGGATGGACTGGGTTTCGCTGACCGAAATGATCAAGCAAGTCGATACCATCCCGACCTTGCGCGATTTGGCCGAGGCGATGCGCGTGAATGAGGAATCGGTCGCGAACATTTTCACGGCCGTTGTTTTGTCCGGCAATGCAAGCGGCACGGCGAAGTATCTCGCGCGTTTCCCGGAAACCGGTTTGAACGACATCAACTTCGCGCTGCGGACGGGACGGGGATCGGTCGAGCTATTGCTGAAGCAGCAACAGCGTGTTTATTCTGGCGGCCAGATCCGCAAATCGATTGTCGGCTACGATCCCTTCGGCGCCTATTTCTTTGCCATGGCCCGCGCGACGGTGGCGTCGAACGCGGGTTTGTTGCTCGTCAAATACCTCTTAATGATTCTGGCGGCGCTTTGCCTCGCGCGCGCGATTGGAGTTATCACGGCCCCCTTGGGGCATCGCTTCGGCATGCGTTTCGCCGCGGACTCGGTCATGGCGCTGGCCATTGCCTTTGTTGTCGCGGTCGCGATCGAGCCGTTCATCGGTTTGCCGACCCAGGAAAGTTTTCCCATCCGATTGCAGCTTCCGATGTTGGCATCGGCTGCGGCTGCTGCGAAACTGCAAACCATCACACGACCATATATGAATCAAATCAGCCTTGCATCTTTGGCGCTCTTTTTCGTCATCCAGGCGCTCATCTACATTTGGTGCCTCACCAAGCTGGCGGAAATCCGCCGGCAGCCCGTGGGACCACGGATGAAACTCAGACTTCTCGAAAACGAAGACAACCTTTTCGACGCGGGCCTCTACGTCGGTTTCGTCGGCTCGGTGGTCTCGTTGATCGTCATGTCGATCGGCCTCGTGCATCTCTCGATGATGGCCTATTCGTCCACGGCCTTCGGCATCATCTTCGTCTCGGTGCTGAAGATTTTTCACGTTCGTCCGCTGCGGCGGCGATTGATTCTGGAAAGTGAAACGCAGGTACAGTCATGAACCGATCGATTCTCATTATCATTTGCGACTTTCTGCTCGTCACCCTGGTGGCGTTCTCCAATTTCGAAGCGGAGAAAAAACCGTCACAGCCGGAACTGAAAGTCGCCAGCGCACCGAAAGCCATTGGCGGTGATCCGGACCTGATGGGCACGTTGAAACTGGCGCTGGAGGATGAAAAGCAATCGCGCGAGAAACTGACGGGTGACTTGCGCGCGCAGGAGCAGGCCGCGGCCGAGCGCGAGGCCCGACTCAAAGAGTACCAGGAGAACCTCAAGCGCACGGAAGAGCAGGCGAAGCTGCTCGAACAACAACGCGCGGCACTTGCTCAGCAGGCAGCCGCTTCACAAGCCAGCCTGAAGGACGTTCAGAGCAAGCTGGCCGAAATGGGGACGCAGGCCGCCGTGTCGCAGGAAAGACTGGCGCAGTTGCAGGCGGACTTGAAACGGCGCGAACAGGAGGCGCAGTCGCTGCAACAGAAACTTTCCGAAACAGAAAAGGCCGCGCAGGCCGCGCAGACGGAGAAACAGCAAATCGCCGCGCAGCTTCAAGTATCGGAAGCGGAGAAGCGATTGACGCGCGAACAGGTGGCCGAACTGCGCGGTCAGGTCGTGACCGAGAAGCAGGAGAAGGCAAAACTGCAGGAAACAGCGACTGTCCTGGCGACGAATGTGGGTGCGCTGGCTGCCAAGTCCAGTGAACTGACGCAGGAAATTCGAGAGAACCGTCCCCTGACGCCCAACACGATCTTCAATTCTTTTCTCAGCAACCGGATCACCGCCCGCTTCGACGCCGCGCGCATGGGTGTCTTTGGTCGCGAGGTGACCAAAGACAAGATGAGCCAGTGCGTGTTGTTCACCGACGGCGTGCAAACCTACGCGCTGTTCCACGTCGAGGACACGCCGCTGATGCTTTGGAATCCGGGGACGGACTGGAACCGCATCACGGCCGTGTTGCAGCGCGGCAGCGTGGCGTTCTCCGGCGTGCGGCTGTCGTTTCTCGCGCAAGACCCGCGCGTGGCGGTGATTCCGATTGGCGAGGCGCAGGCGAAGCAGTACGGCGTGAAGATTTACAAGGCTGCACCGGACCCGTTCAAGTTTCAGGAAGCGGTGATTGTTGGCGCCAGCGAGGGCTATTACGGCGAGTGCAAATTCCAAATCGACCTGAGCACGCCGAATTATGTGAAGGTAGATCGCAATTTCCTGAAAGGCTTGTTCGGCAAGTTCAACCCATCACGTGGCGATCTTGTGTTTACGAAGACCGGCGACCTGCTGGGCATCATGGTGAACAGCGATTACTGCGCGGTGCTGAACAAGGTGACGCCCACACGCACGATCCAACTCGGAACTGAAGTGGCAAACCAACAGACGGGGCAGATGCTCTCGCAGCTTTACGACCGCGTTTTCCAGATGCCGGGGAAGTTGCAGTAAGGTGTCGATTTCCGGCGGTTGTCAGAAACGGATTCGTTCTCGTCCCGCATAAACATTCATTCGGCCTTCGCGTAGAAACCCCACGAGGGTCTGGTGATTCTCGCGGGCAAATTCGACGGCCAGGCTCGACGGCGCGGAAACGGCGCACACAACAGGGATGCGCGCTGCCAGCGACTTCTGCATGATCTCAAACGAGGCGCGTCCGCTCACGAGGAGGATGTGTTCATCAAAAGGCAGCCGGTCGTCCAACAGCCCGAAGCCAACGATTTTGTCCACCGCGTTGTGACGCCCAATGTCTTCGCGTGCCACGACGAGTTCGCCTTCACGTGTGAAAAGGCCGGCGGCGTGCAGCCCGCCGGTGCGCTCGAAGGTTGGCTGGGCCGCGCGCAACTTGTCCGGCAATCGCACCAGCAAGTTCACGTTGACGGTGACGCGTGATCGCACGGCCTTGAATCGCTGGCGCACGCTGCGCAGTGTTTCTTTCCCGCACAAACCACAGCTTGAAGACGAGAACACTCGCCGTGTGAGTTGGTCGAAATTCACGGAAACGCCGGAGGCAAGAAACACATCGAGACTGTTACCAGAACGGTTGCGCGGGTTTTTGCGTATAGTTCGCAACTGGCTGCGCGCTTTGATCAGCCCTTCGGTGACAAGGAACCCGGCCGCCAGTTCCTCATCATGTCCTGGCGTGCGCATCGTCACGACGAGCGGGCGCGTGTCGATGCGGATTTCGAGGGGCTCTTCGATGGCGAGTTCGTCGTGCGCGTCTGACTTAATCGCGTTCACCCAACGTACGACCCGCTTTTTCGCCTGGCTCACGGTGCAATTTTTTCAACGCGAACGTGCGCATTGTAATCCGGCACGCCGCCCAGGGTATCGTGCCGGCCCCGCGCGATGATGATGTTTCCTTCCGGCCAGTGGATTTGCAGGTTGCCGCGCGCAATCGGGGCGAGGAAGACGCGGCCTTGGAACCGCCCCATTTCGTTCAGTAACGCAATTGGATCTTCATTGCGCAAATGCAGCGCAGCAGCATCGTCCGGGTTCATTAACACCGAATCGCGCGCGGCGCCGTTGAGCGGATCGATTTCATCGTAGATGAGTGTGTTGAATTGTTTTCCGCGACGAGTGGAGACGATGAACTGACTGGGCGCGCTGTCCTCAGCGCGCCGTCTTAGGCTGGTATCGCCATTGCGCGGCGCGGTGAGGACACCGCGCCCTACCGCCTCCGGCATGTTCACGACTCTGAAATGCGCCTGGCCGTCGCTGGTTTGGAATTTTCCATCGGCGCACAGATGCGGGCCGCCGTATTGAAACTGGTCGCCGCTCTTCTTGAGGTGTTGCACGCCATCGTAGAATGGAACGACGCGCGCGATCTCTTCGCGCATGGATTGGCCGGTTTCACACGCTAACAAGTGCGCGTGCTCCGGATAAACCGCGGCCGCAAGCTCACGCAGAATCTTCCACTCGGCTCTCGCTTCACCGACCTGTCGCGAAATTTCCGGCGAGAAGATCACGCGGCGCTCGGTGGTCGTCTCAGTTCCGCCATCGTCCTGCTCGTAACGTGTCTTCGCCGGCAACAGCAGCACTTCCTCGCGCGGCTCGATGAACATCTGGTCGGTGAGAATGATGTCCTGATGAACTCGCAGTGGCACGTTGGCCATGGCGGTGGCGACATAATCCGGATCGGGCAGTGTGCGCAGAAAATTTCCGCCCAGACAGTAGAGCAGGCCCAGTTCGCCGCGCGCGCACGCTTCGACCATCTCACACGCAGTCAGCCCGTTTTCTTGCGGGACATCGAAACCGTACTGTGCGGAAAGCCATTTCGCATTCTCCGCGTTGATGGGTTTGCCGCCGGGAAACGCCGTCGAATACGCGCCCATCTCCGCGCCGCCCTGCACGCTGGAGTGGCCGCGAATCGGCATCAGCCCGCACTTATCGCGCCCCACGTAGCCGCGGGCAAGGCCCACGTTGAGGATCATCGAAACAGCGTCTCCACCAAAAGTGTGCTGAGTGATACCCATGCTCCAGACGAAAACGGCGTTCTTTGCGTCGCGCAGCAGTTCGGCAAACTCCTGCATGTCACCGCGCGTCAAGCCGCTGGCGCGTTCGAGTTCTTCGAATGTGAGATTTGAAACTTGAGATTTCAAATCGCCGAAACCAACGGTGTGTTTCGCGATGAACTCGTCATTGAACCACTTCTGTTCGATGAGGACCTTCAGCACTCCGTAAAGAAACGCGATGTCGCCGCCTTGCGAGACGGGGAACCAATAGTCAGTAATCTTCGTGCCGAAGAGCGCGCTGTCGGCACTCGATGGAACCCAGTAACGCTTCATGCCCGGCTCCAGGTATGGATTCACGAGCACGATTTTGGTCCCGAGTTTCTTCGCGAGGTGAAGATACTTCGTGGTGACCGGCTGATCGTTGGCCGGGTTCGCGCCGAAAAAAACAATCAGGTCCGTCCCAAACCAATCCTTGTAGCTGCACGTGCTCGCCGCCACGCCGAGCGCATATTTCATTGCACCGGTGCTTGGCGAATGGCAGAGCCGCGCAGCGTTGTCCACGTTGTTCGTGCCGAGGAAGCGCGCCACTTTCTGCGCCATGTAGTAAACCTCGTTCGTCACTCCGCGCGACGTGACGAAAAACGCGATGCGCTTTGGATTGCTGGCGCGAACCCGCTTCGCAATGCGCGCATACGCTTCGTCCCACGAGATTCGACGAAATCCTTTGTCGCCCTTTTCGCGCAGCAAAGGGCAGGGGAGCCGTCCGAGTTCGCGCAGTTCTGCATTCGACAACGATCTCAGATTTGAAATATCAGATAGCAGATTCGGATCAAACGCGGGCACCGTGTTCAGTCGCAACAAGTTCAAGCGCGTCATGCACAGGTGAACCCCTTCGATAGTCCAGTCATGAAAACCGGCGACGCCGAGCGCGCAGCCATCGCACACTCCTTTGCTGAGCACCTTCCACGCATAGCCGGCATTATCGCGGTTTTCCCAAGCGATGCGCAGCATGTCGCGGAAATGTTTCGGCTTGGTGTGTCCAAGCCCGAAGGGGATGGCGGACTTCAGCCTCTCGGCAGATTGGGTTTCAACACGGCGACTCATGCGTGCGCAGTCTAACGCGAGCGCGCGCGAATGCCACGTTCACAATTTCGGCCGGCGCAGTTGGAGTCCACGCTTTAGCGTGCTCGGACAAGCTGAAGATTGAACTCCAATCAACGCGCTCCACGGCGAACCGTGACGAACGATGCTATCGTCCCTGACTCGACTGCTGGAATAACGTGTCGCGCCGCGACTGGTTCAGGTTCTGCATCTCGCTAATCACATATTCGCTGATGCCGCGATCGCGCAGGTATTGCCTGCTCTCGGCGTTCAGTTCGAAAACGTGGCCGGTTGATTCCAAACGGTTGAGCATCTCACGATCGCTCAGTTTTGCGTCTTTCATCGCGACCACTTCATCGAGGGTAACATAGCCATCGCTGTTAACGTCCGCAGTGCGCGCGGTACGGGCCTGTTCCGCGGTGACGGGTGTTGTCTTCGCGCGCTGGCCCGCACTTTCTGCGTCGTCTTTGCTCCGACCGATGATCTTGTCACTGTTCGCGCCAACGACATAACCGCCCGCCGCACCGAGGACGCCGCCAATAATTGCGCCGGCCGCCCGGTTTTTTTCGCCGCCGATGACCGCGCCCGCGGCCGCGCCAGTCGCTCCGCCCACGACCGCGCCCTGCTGGCCTCTCGTGCCGGGAAGACTTTCGCAGCCAGCCAGAAGTGCTCCGACCAATGCAATGCTTGTGAGTTGAAGTGAAATCTGTTTTCGCATACTGCCTCCTTTTCTAGGGAAAGCTCCGCCGTGTTCCGGCTTTGTCAACAGGCGGAAGAAATGAGTCTCGCGAAGATGGCCAAGGAAACGAAGAAGAATGAGAGGTTCTACACTCCGAAAGACGGCTGCGGGGCAACGTGCATTGCTCCTTCGCAACCTTCGCGTCCTTCGCGAGAAATTTACGCTATCACGCCTTTGACCACGTGCCCATGCACATCGGTCAAGCGGAAGTCGCGGCCATTGTAGCGATAGGTGAGTTTCTCGTGGTTGAAGCCCAGCAGCGCCAGCATCGTAGCGTGAATGTCGTGGACGTGAACTTTGTCCACGACGGCGGCGGAACCAAATTCATCCGTCGCGCCATAGACAGTTCCACCTTTTACGCCGCCGCCGGCGAGGATCGTCGTGAACGCTTTGTTGTTATGGTCGCGGCCAGGATTGTCGTTGCCGTTGCGGTCCTTTACCGGTTTCCGCCCAAACTCGCCGCCCCAAACCACAAGTGTATTGTCGAGCAAGCCGCGCTGCTTTAAGTCCGCGAGAAACGCCGCGAAGGGCTGGTCGATGCCGCGAGCTTTCGCCACTAGCTTTTCTTCGATGTCCTGATGATGATCCCAGCCGCCGTCCCACACTTGTACGAAGCGCACGCCGCGTTCGATCAGCCGGCGCGCGATAAGCATCTGGTGTCCTTGATTGGTATTCCCGTAAGCCGCGCGCGTCTCCGCGGACTCCTTCATAATGTCAAACGCATCCGTCGCCTCGGTCTGCATCTTGAAAGCCATCTCGTAGGCCTGCAGGCGCGCTTCGAGTTGCGCGTCCTTTTGCAGGTTCTGGCTGTGCAATTCGTTCAGCTTGTGAACGAGGTCGAGCTGGCGCCGCTGCTCGCCGATGACGGTGTACTGGTTGCGAATGTTCTTGATGAGTTGATCCACGCTCGTGACTTGCGTGTTGATGCTCACGCCCTGGTAAAGACCGGGCAGAAAGGACGAACCCCAATTCGAACTCCCGCCGCCAGGATTGCCACCCGGACGCAACGAAACAAATCCGGGCATGTTCTGGTTTTCCGTGCCGAGGCCGTAAAGCACCCACGATCCGACGCTCGGTCGCGCGAGCCGCAGCGAGCCGGTGTTCATGAAAACCGTGGCGACGTCGTGCGCGGGAATGTCCGTGTAACACGAGCGGATGATCGCCATCTCATCCACCTGCTCGCCGAGCTTCGGGAACACTTCGCTGACTTCGATCCCGGACTTGCCGCGCTTCGTAAACTTGAACGGTGAGGCCATGCCCACGCCGCCATTGTGGCCGGGAATCGGCTTGCCGTCGTACTCTGCGAGTTTCGGTTTGGGGTCCCAGGTGTCTATGTGTGAGGGCGCGCCTTGCGCAAAAATGTGAACGACATGTTTGGCCTTGGCCGGAAAGTGAGGTGACTTTGGGGCCAGCGGACTGCCGGCTTCAGCCGCGGCGGCCTCGCTGAAAGAAAGGAAGTTCTCGCCCAGCAGCGCCGTCAGGCTCAACGCGCCGAATCCCATTCCGGCACGCTGAAGAAATTGCCGCCGCGTCAGGAAAAAATCCTCCGGCTTCGGCGAGTGTTCCGCGATGTATTTCTCGTTCGCGTTCATAGTGGTCAACAATATCAATCAGGACGAATCGCGCGAGGCAAAGGTTTCGATACCTGCCCGGAGAGCACATCGCACTTTTTCGAGCGGCACTTGAATGGGAGAGGTGATGGCGCTCGCCGCACCGAAGTTTGACAGGCTCCTTTTTGTTTGGCATGCGGGAGGACTGCAATATTGACGGGTTTTGGAAAATTCCCTCGCCGTGAATGGCGTGCTGCTGCTATGTTTGACCCTCCAGAATCCGAACAGAATCTATGCGTGCCATAATTGTCGTCGTCGTTGCGCTCCTTCTCTCCGGGCTGCGGCTCAATGCCGCGGAGCAGGTCGTCATCTCCGAATTCCTTGCCTCGAACACCAGTGGCTTGCGGGACGAGGACAACACCTATCCCGACTGGATTGAGTTGCAGAACAAAGACGCCACGCCAGTGAATCTCGACGGCTGGTTCCTCACTGATGCCGCGGGCAACCTCACCAAGTGGCGCATTCCCGCCACGAACATTGCCGCTAATGGTTTTCTCGTCATCTTCGCCTCCGGCAAGGACCGCAAGGTCCCGGGCGCGCCCCTGCACACCAGTTTCGTTTTGAGCGCGAGCGGCGAGTATCTAGCGCTGGTGAAACCGGATGGCGTTACCATCGCGTCGCAGTTTTCACCTTCTTATCCCGGCCAGGCGCCAAATGTTTCGTATGGCCTCGGCACGCTGACGTCGAACGCCACGGTCATCACGAGCAACACGCTGGTGCGGGTGCGCATTCCAAGCGCGGACGAAGGCACAAACTGGACGACGGCGGCCTACGACGACAGCGTGTGGACGCCCGGCACGAATGGCGTCGGTTATGGCACGACGAACGTGGTGCAGGTGGATTACGGACAGTCCGTGCAGCCTACCGCGCCGGTTATCCATTACCGTTTGAATGAATCGTTCGGCACCATCGTGGCGAACATTGGGTCAAGTGGCGGAACGCAAAACGGCACTTACAACAGCGCTACGATTGGCACAGTCGGACCGCGCCCGCCGGCGTTCAATGGCTTTGAGGCGAACAACAATGCCGTGACGTTCAATGGTACCAGCAGCTTCGTCGCGGGACCCGTGGGGTTCTTCAACAATCTGGCCGGCTTCACAGTTGCCGGCTGGGTCAATCCAGCGGTGACCCCCGGCACCCGCGTCGGTCTGTTTGGCCAGAATGATTGTGTTGAGTTCGGGTTCATCAACGGTTTCACAATCGAGCTTTGGACTCCTGGTGGCGGTTCCATGCAGGTCAATTATCCGTTTGGCGCTGGCTCATGGCATCACGTCGCCGCTGTTGCCAATGGCTCGAACATCCGCGTTTTCCTGGACGGCGTGCAGGCGGGCAGCGGTGGCACCGCCACCGCCAACTATGGCGCCACCAGCTTTGGCTTCAATATCGGAGGCGGCGGCATTCAGGATGGAACGGGGAACTTCTTCAACGGCCAGATCGACGAAGTGGTCGCGTACCATCGCGCGCTGTCGGACACGGAGATTCGAAGTCTGTTCCAGGCGGGTACGAACGCGGTCGGCGGCTCAGCCGTTTCTTTCGTGCGCACGGACGTCGGCCCTGCGATGTCGAACGTGAATTCCACTGCTTACATTCGTATTCCGTTCACCGTGGCGAATCCAACGAACGTGACGCAACTGACGCTGCGAATGCGCTACGACGATGGCTTTGTGGCGTTCATCAATGGCGCGGAAGTGGCGCGTGTGAACGCGCCGAACTCACCGGGCTTCCGGTCGAATGCCACCAACACTCACTCGCCCTTGACCCTGGATGAATTTGTTTTTGGTCCCGCAAGGTCGGGACTCGTGGCCGGCACCAACATTCTGGCCATTCATGGACTGAACGTGGCAACGAACAACGAGGACTTCTTGATTTCCACCGAACTGATTGTGGCCAGTGCGCTCGGCGCGGGGGCCGTGCCGTTGTATTTCACACTGCCCTCTCCGGGGCTGGCCAATGAAGGCGGCGTGGCGAATCCAGGCCCGGCCATTCTGGAGCCGTCCCATTTCCCCAATGTGCCTCAAGACCATGAGAATGTGACGGTCACGGCGAAAATCGCGCCGACGTTTTTCCCGATCTCCAGCGTGTCGTTGCACTACCGCGTCATGTTCGGCCCGACGAACGAGTTGCAGATGTTCGATGACGGCGTGCACGGCGACGGCGGAGCAGGCGACGGCATTTTCGGGGCGAGTATTCCCGCCAGCGCGGCCACGAATGGGCAAATGATTCGTTGGTTCTTCCGCGCGACAGATACTATGAGTCACACCTCGCGCTGGCCGATCTTCGTTAACCCGATCGACAGTGCAGAGTATCTCGGCACAATTGTCGATCCGACCAACGTCACGAGCAAATTGCCCATCTATCATCTGTTCGCCTCGCCGCCGAATGCGGCCTCCGTGGATACAGAAGGCGGCGGGCGCATCTCTCTCTTTTACGACGGCGAATTCTACGACAACATTTACATGGAGATTCGCGGCAACACTTCGGCAGGCCAGAACAAAAAGTCTCATCGCCTTGAATTCAACCGCGGGCATCGGTTTCGGCATCTGCCTGGCTATCCCCGCGTCTGGAAGACCTCCCTCATGGCTGAATTCCTTGACCCGACCTACATCCGGCAGCATCTCTGTTTCTGGTTGCTCGATCAGATGGGTGTCCCTTCGCCGTTTTTCTATCCGGTGCGAGCGCAACTCAACAGTTCGTTCTATGCACTGGCCTTTCACAATGACGTGATCGGCCAGGATCAGGTTGAACGCATGGGCTACGATCCAAAGGGCGCTCTTTACAAGGCGGCGGGCAACATCTTGATCAGCCGCTCCAGCACGGGTGTTTTTCAAAAATTGGAGCCGGACGGCCCCCCGGACTACACCGACTACAACCAGCTCTGCAACGGCATTGTGGAGACCGCCACCGCCGCCAACCGGCGCATCGCCGTTTACGACATGCTGGACGTTCCAGAGGTCATTAACTATTTGGCTGGCGCACGCTGGTGCGCGGAGAATGACGACGTTTGGGCGAATATGAGCATTTATCGCGACACCTACGGCGACCAGCTTTGGCGCATCATCCCCTTCGACATGAATGCTTCCTGGGGCCAGCGCTATGGCGGCATCACGCCGCTGGACGCGATCAACGATGGCTGCAAAAGCCATCCGCTCTATGGAGGCTCGACGATCATTGCCTGCGACGGGGGAAGCTACAACCGAATCTACGACGTGATCATCGCGCTGCCGGAAACCCGCCAGATGCTGCTGCGCCGCATGCGCACGGTGCTGGATCGTTGGGTGATGGAGCCGGGAGTGGCCCCGGAATCGCGCTTGTTGGAGAGCCACATCCGGCACATGACGAATTTGATTTGGACGGAGGCATTCTTGGACCGCGCACGATGGGGCTACTCCACCTGGACGGCGTCCCAAAAACCTCTTACCAACGGGGTGAATGAACTGTTCAACGAGTTCATCAACCTGCGGCGGATCCATTTCAGCGGAACGCATTCCGTCAGCAATAGCGCCAAACCAATTGGTATCGCGAGGACCGATAATGCCGGCATTCCTTTGAGCCAGCCGCCTATCATTCCCCTTCAACTGGCGGCCATGGATTTCAACCCGGCGTCCGCCAATCAGGCGCAGGAATACATCGCGTTCACGAATCCCAGTCCCTTCGCCATCGACATCTCGGGCTGGAAAATCGATGGCGGGATCGACTTCACCTTCAAGCAAGGCACGATTGTGCCCTCCAACAGCGTGGTCTATGTGTCGCCGAATACTCTTTCTTTCCGGGCGCGCACGACCGGGCCGCGTGGGGGGCAGGGGCTCTTTGTGGTCGGCCCATACAACGGCCAGCTTTCGGCGCGCGGCGAGAGTATCGTTGTGACCGATGTTGGCGGGCGCGTCGTTTCCTCAAACAACTACGCCGGCACGCCGAGTCTTGCGCAACAATTCCTGCGCATCACGGAAATCATGTATCATCCCGCGCAAACCAACACGGGCAGTCCCTACGCGCGAGAGGAGTTCGAATACATCGAGTTGAAGAACATCTCGACCAACACCTCGGTCAGTTTGATTGGTGTTCACTTTACCAATGGCATTGATTTCACGTTTACGGCGGGCGGCGCGGTCACGAGCCTCGCGCCGGGCCAGGTGATCGTGCTGGTGAAAAATCCGGCGGCCTTTGCGTTGCGTTATGGTGGCTCTGCGACCATCGCCGGCACTTACACCGGGCTGCTCGATAGTTCCGGTGAGCGCATTCAGCTCCTGGACGCCGTCAACGAGGAGATTCTCGACTTCAGTTACAACAATTCGTGGTATCCGATCACGGACGGCCTCGGCTTTTCACTCGTCATCGTGGACGAGAACGCGCCGTTCAACACCTGGGACGAAAAGGAAAGCTGGCGCGCCAGCGGGACAGTCAACGGCTCACCCGGACAAAACGACCCGGCGCCGTCCGCTGTCGTTGCGGTGCTTGTGAACGAGGTTCTCGCAAACTCTGAAACGCCTCCGGTTGATTCCATCGAGCTTTGGAACACCAACGCCGTGGCAGCCGACATCAGCCATTGGTGGATCAGCGACGACTTTTACACGCCGCGAAAATATCGCGTGCCGGCCAGCACGACCATTCCGGCCGGCGGCTACATCGTGTTTACCGAAGCGCAGTTCAACGTGAACGGGACGAATTTTTCGTTCAGCTCGGCGGGCGACGAAGTTTTCGTTTTCTCCGGCGACGCGGCCGGCAATCTCACTGGCTACTATCATGGTTTCGATTATGGCGCGTCCGAGCCAAATGTTTCGTTTGGCCGCTACGTGACCAGCGATCGCGACGAGCATTTCGTGGCGCAAAGCGCGAACACGCCGGGCGCCGCCAACGCGCGGCCTCGCGTCGGTCCGATTGTGATTTCAGAAATCATGTATCACCCGCCTGACCTTGTGACGGGCGATGACGCGGACAACGAGTTCATCGAGTTGCACAATATTTCCCCAAGCAGTGTGGACCTGTTCGACACGACCAACCGCTGGCGGCTCGATGACGCGGTGGAATTTTCCTTTGCGACGAACACGACGATTCCCGCGGGCGGATTCCTCGTGGTAGTGGGATTTGATCCCGCTACGAATGCCACAGCACTTGCGGCCTTCCGCGCGAAGTACGGCATCGGCACGGGTGTCGCCATCGTCGGCCCCTGGAACGGCAAGCTGGATAATTCGGAAGACGACGTGGAATTGAAGAAGCCCGATGCGTCAGTCGCAACGAACGTCACTTCCGTGCTGGTGGACAAAGTTCATTATCACGACGTCACGCCGTGGCAGGGCGCAGCGGATGGATTTGGCCCGTCGCTGATTCGCATCGTGGAAGCAGACTTCGGCAACGACGCCACGAACTGGCTCGCCGGCGCGCCGACTCCGGGCGCGGCTTCAGTCATCGCGCCGCCGCCGATCATTACGGGTCATCCGGCCAATACGACCGTCGTGGCAGGCAACTCGGCAAGCTTCACCGTGGCGGCAACGGGAAGCGGCCTCACGTTCCAATGGTTCTTCAACGGCAGTTCCATTCCGGGGGCGAACGGCGCGACACTGAATCTGGCGAATGTGCAGTTGTCGCAAGCTGGCACTTACAACGTCGTGGCCCTGAGCGGCGGCGGCGCGGCACTAAGTTCCAATGCGCAACTCACGGTGCTGTTGCCCGTGGCGATTACGGCGCAACCGCAATCCCAAAACGTTTTGCCTGGCACCAATGTCACGATTTCCGTCGCCGCGGCCGGCAACGGAACGCTGCGCTACCAATGGCGCTTTGAAGGGACCGATATTCCCAACGCTACCAACGCCAGCTACAGTTTCACCGGCGCGAACCTCAACGATCATCACGGCAACTTCTCCGTCGTGATCATGGATGATGTCAGCACGGCGATCAGTTCCAACGCGCTCATCTTCGTGATGGTGCGTCCGGCCTTCACTCTCCAACCGGCGCCCGTGACCGTCGTGCGTGGCGGCACTGCGGTTTTCACCTGCCTGGCCACTGGCGCGCCGCCGATTTATTACCGCTGGATTCGCAACGGCATTGGTATTCAAACGAGCACCGTGCCTGTCCTCGTCCTGACCAACGTGCAGCCCGGTACGCCTAATCCCCTGCCCATCCGTTGTGCCGTCACCAACATGGCCACGGGTGTGGGCGGCATCAACAGCGGCACGGTCAACCTGCTCGTCCACGCCGACTTCGACGGCGATGGAGTGGGAGATCCGTGGGAAGCGCAATATGGCTTCAACACGAACAACCTCGCGGACGGCGCGTTGGACTTCGACGGCGATGGGGCGAGCAATCATGACGAGTACGTTGCGGCCACCGACCCGACGAATGCGCTCAGCGTATTGAAACTGGCATTGGCGACGGGGAACAGCGCCCTGCAATTTGTCGCGCAGTCAAATCTCTCTTACTCGTTGCAATATCGGACGAACCTGTCCGGAGCGCCCTGGACCGTCGTGACCAATGTGGCGGGACTGACCAATGCCGTAAGGACGATTCAAGTGACTGCGCCCAATCCGCCGGTGGAACTGGAAAGATATTATCGCGTCGGGACACCAGCGATTCCGTAACCGTGCCGGGGCGTCGCTCGCGCGAGAACGCAGGATCCGTGCAGGCTTGGAGGGGCGCGTCCGGCGGCCTGTTCCGCGCCAGCGCGTAGCTATTTGCGAACGGTCAACAGCAACTCCTTGAGTTCTGCCACGCTGCGTTTCAATTCCGCAATCTCCGCGTTCTGTTCTTCCACCTTCTGGTTCAATCCCTGAATCGCCGCCAGCGCCACGCCGTCGGCATCGACCGTCGAAATTGTTTTGTCGCTGGAGCCGACGCCGAACGCAGAATGGAAATCCTGAGCCACGGGGCCGATGTGTGGCGTGGCTGTGTCATTGGTATAACGCCAGCGGGTGATCGCGAGTGCAGCCACCTTTTCCAGAATCGCTTTCGCATTCACGGGCGCGAAGCCCGTCTTCACATCGCGATCACTCACGCAGGTGACGCCGTTGTTGGCGCAAATGCTGCCACTGGCCAGAATGTTACCGATGACGTGCAGCCTCTGTTGCGGACTGGTTGTCCCGATGCCCACATCGCCATTGTTGAGAATGGTCATTCGGTTGGCGAATCCCGTGTAGAAATCCAGCCCCCAGCGATTGCCTCCCGGCGTGCGTTTCGATCCGATTGCTTCACCGCTGTTGCTTCCAAAAGTAAGGCTATTGCCTGTCCCGCCGTTGTTTGCGTCGTTCTGATCGATGTTCATTCCCCCACCGACGCTCAATTGCTGCTGCGGACCAGTTGTCCCGATGCCCACATTACCACTCGTGGTGACAGTCAGATGAATGCCGCTGTTGTAGAGCTTCCATTTGTTGCCATCGCTGCCGTCCAGGTAATGATACGCCCGGGCGACGCCCGCCTGCGCATAGCCGTAGAACGGCAAGGCGCCATTGCCGGCCGTATCGACATACATCCCTCCGAAATTAAAGTCTGGAGCCGGTGATCGGATGGCGAATACATCAGCTCCCGTAATCGGACTGGCGCGATTGATGCCAACAAAATCGGCACGAACCAGGAACTGATTTGCGGCTGCCGAGGAAAAATCCGCATCAGTCGAATCCGCCCAGACAAAACTCCCCGCGTGATTTGCTTTCGCTCGCCGGCCCGCGGCAAAGCTGTAATTGCCAGCGGCCACGTTATCCTCGCCACCCGGAACTGTAGCAGCGGGGCCGGGGCTGGCGTTCCGATGCCCGCCACCGACCGTTGCGCTCGCGGCCCCCGCGAAATTGTTCGAACCACCGGCCACTGTGGCCGTCGCCGAAAAGGCCCCAATGCGGTTCTCTCTGCCGCCGCCAATACTTCCATAATGCGCCGAGAACTCAGCCATGTTGCCGTAGCCTCCGCCAATGCTGGACCACTTCGCCTGATCGGCAATGCGATTGAATTCCCCGCCATCGATCGTGGCGGAATCCGTATCAATGTCTATCTCGTTACCCACGCCGCCTCCGATGACGCTGTGCATGGAATCGCGCGCGATGTTATTGCCCGTCCCGCCTGCGACCGCAGACGCGATGGCGTTTTCGCTGATGACGTTTCCCTGTCCTCCGCCAATCGCCGCCGCGAGCGCGCCGTTTTCGATTCGGCTGCCGTTGCCGCCGGCAATCGTCCCAAACGGCGCGTTTTCCATGATGAGGTTCACCATACCGCCGCCGATGGTCGAATGCGTTGCGTTGGTTTCAATCACGTTCCCCACGCCACCGCCAATCGTGGAAATCTGCGCGCCACTCAGAATGCGGTTTGCCGTTCCGCCACCAATCGTTGAATATTGGCTGTTGGTCTCAATTGTATTCGAGGCTCCGCCGGCGATCGTGGAGTCAAACGTATTGATGGTGTTCCGATACCCGCCGCCGATGGTCGATTCGTGGCTGTCGATTCCGATCACATTGACTTGCCCTCCCCCGACGGTCGCCAATACCGAATTCGCACCAATCGTATTCGCCAGTCCACCGTCGATGGTCGCACCCGTCACTCCGGCTGCCACGGCATTCACGTCCGCGCCACCGATGATGTTCGGCGCGCCCGCGGTCGGTTCGAGGCGCAACGCGCGCTGATTGTTCACGCGCACGTCCACCGCACGATTATTTGTGCTGCCGAGAAACTGCCCCGCGGCCACGTTGTTGCCGTTCAATTGCCAGAAGTTCGATGAACGCAATCCACCGAGTGTCGCGGCGTTCACATTGGTCAGTCCACCGCCGTTGCCACTGAAGCCCGAACCGTTGTCCATGAATCCGCCGGCCTTCACCGTGCCCACGACTTCGAGCGCACTCGTCGGATTCGTCGTGCCAATGCCCACGCCGCCGCTGGCGCGAATGAGGAATTGATTCGAAGTGGTCGTGGCAAAGTCAGCATTCGTTGAATCAGCCCAAACGAACGAACCTTGATGAATCGCTTTGGCGCGGTTCCCGGCGGCAAAGCTGTAGGCGCTTGCCGCGTTGCTGAAGCCGCCGGGAATCGTCGCGTAAGGCGCATTCGTCAGCACCGTGTTCCCCTGCCCGCCACCAATCGTGGCATACACTTCGAGCTGTGAGCCCGTGATACGATTGCCTCTTCCACCCGAAATGACTGAATGGTCGGCGAACGCAAGAATGGTGTTGTTCCGTCCGCCCGCGATGAGCGAAACGAAACCGTGGTTCGTGTTGAGAGCACCGCCGCCAATGAACGAGTAGTCGCCGCCGAACTCGATCGAATTCCTGAAGCCGCCCGCAACCGTTGCCGCATCGGTCCTGTGAACCACATTGCTCCAGCCGCCCGCGATGGTTCCCGCCAGCGTGATGGTGTCGAGGACGTTGTTGAACCCGCCGCCGATGACATCGCCGGAAGTGTTCCCCAGAATCACGTTGCGCGAGCCGCCGGCAATCACCGCGGCCGAGCTGTTCAAGGAAATCGAATTCAGCACTCCGCCGCCCAGCACAGACTGGAATCCTTCCACGTTGTTGCGCAGCCCGCCGCCCATGAAAGCGTAACGCCCCAGATTGGTGTTGAACTGGCCGCCGCCGACAGTGGCCCACAACGCGTTCTGAATGATGTTCCGATTGCCCCCGGCGATGGTGGAATGCGATGAGTTGGTGCCGATGAGGTTGTCCTGACCGGCGGCGATCGTCCCCCAAAGTGAATTGGTGCCAATCGTGTTGCCCGTGCCCGCGCCGATGAATGAAAAGGCCGAATTGGTCTGAATGGCGTTGAGAAATCCGCCGCCGATGAACGACTCGCGCGAGCCGTTGTAAATGTGATTGGCATTGCCGCCCGCGACCACGGATTGGTCCGACCCAGTGTGGATGCCGTTGAACAGGCCGCCGCCAATGACAGAGAGGTCGGTAAATGGTTCGAGCGCGTTTTGAAAGCCCGCGCCGATAAACGAGTGTGGGGAGGCGTTCGAATTGTTCTCGCCGGCGCCGATAAAGCCACGGAAAGACGAATTGGCGTTGTATGCGCCCCCCGCCACGGTGGAATCGAAATTCTCGGCGCGATTCTGAAATCCGCCGCCGACGAACGCGCCGCCGGCGCTGATGATGTTTCGCGTGCCGCCCACAATCCCGGCGTGCGAAGCGGTGTTGGAGATCACGTTCCCCTCGCCGCTGCCGATGAAACTGCGCCAACCGGCATCGATGTTGAAGGCGCCTCCGACGACGACGGCATCGAAATTGTCAGCCCGGTTTTGAAATCCGCCGCCGATGAACCCGCCCCCGCCGTTGTTCGTATTACCCGTTCCGCCGCCAATGAACGAGGCCGAGGCGTTAATTTGAACCACATTCGCCCATCCACCGCCAATGGAGGACAAACCGGCGTTCACTTGGATTGTGTTGTTCAGGCCACCGACAATGTTCGCATAACCGGCGGCATTCGTATTGCCGTATCCGCCGCCGACGGTGGAACCAAAGGCGTTCGCTTGAATGGTATTGAGGTAACCTCCGGCAACGGATGAGCCGCTTCCGTTCATCTCGATGGTGTTCCCGTAGCCACCGGCAATAATCGAAGTGTACGAATTAGTCTGGATCGTATTCTGGAATCCTCCGGCGATAACTGAGCTGTTTCCTTCGACCACGTTTGCCCCGCCTCCACCCACCGCGCCAAAGTCCGCAGACACGCGGTTGGAATTAGCACCAAAATAGTTTTCCGCGCCGCCGCCGCTGATGGTCGCGCCCACCGTGCCTGGGCTGACTTGATTTATTGCCGCGCCGCCGATGACATTCGGCGCGCCATTCGTGTTTGGCTCCAATCGCAACGCGCGTCCGCCATTCACTCGAACTTCCACGGGCTGATTGTTCGTACTGCCGAGGAACTGGCCGGGCGCGACGTTGTTCCCTTGAAGCTTCCAGAATGCTGTCGAGGCGAGTCCGCCCAGCGTCTGTGCGTTCACATTGGTCAATCCACCGCCATTGCCCGTGAACGTGCCGGTGAATTGGTTCGCGGCGTTGCTGAACGTGACGGCATTCGAGTAAGTCCCGCTCAAAGCGCCGGAGGCGAGTGTGCCGGTCACATTGCCAGCGGTGATGGCGTACGGCGTTGCAGTGAGTTTCTGGCGCGGCGTCAACGCGGCGAACGCGCCACCACCATTCGTGCGCACGCCAATATCCAGCCAGCGCTCCGATCCGGTGAAAACACCCGCGCCGAAATCCAGCGTCACGGTGAACAGTCCATTGCTCACGCTCGTCGGCGCGTTGGTGATTGTGCCGCTCATCGCGTTCCCGTTTGTGGACAGGTCATAGATCGTGAATCGCAGATCGTAAATTCCCGTGGCAGGGCTTGAGCCATCATTGAGCCGCCCCTGATAGGTGAACGCTGTGCCTTGCGCGTGACATCGGACAGCGATCGCGCACGAGAGCACGGTGCTGAAGAGCATGCCAAGACCAATTGATGTGAAGTGTTTTTTCATGACGGCGCCTTTCTGATCGCAAGCCGGAGAGAACCTCGTCTGCGGAAGTCCTCCGCCGACCTGTCGTTTGGATTGTTTTGAAAATAGTATCGAGCATGACCACGCGATACGAGCACGAACTCGATATCAAACCGATTGTCGCTGGCCATCAGTGCTTATCTGTTTTCGTTTTCTGCGCTGTTGTTGGCGAGCGACTGTCTGGCCGAGGAAGAGAATTGCCTCTACCAGCCAGGAAATATTCCCGGGCCAACGTGACCTGCAATCCTGTGCTGAAATCATTTCACGGCTTGCGCAGGCGGTAAAACCTCGAAGGCAGTGTGGCCGGCACAGTGGCCGGATTGGCCGCGCCGCTGGGCGCGTCGGACCACGATGGCGCAGTGAGGCTATCACTCATTTGGAGCACAAAACCCGGCGTAGCCGGGTTCCACGAAATGGTAGCCAGACCGGGCGCGGCGCGCGCGATGTGGAGCGTTGGCCCGCCGGGCGTCGAAACACCGATTGGCAATGCCCAGAATCCCCCGGTGAGGGAAAAGTTTGCGCCTGTCATCGGCCCGCCGGCATCCGGCTGTCCGATGGTGCCGCTGACGGTGAAGACGCCGCCCGTGCTGGTGCCACCACCGCCGTCGATGGTGAACCAATCAATGGTGAAGGTTTGGGCAGGAGTGCTGACCGCCGCTCCGAAAATGATCAGGAGCGCCAGAATTGTTCGTTGTATTGCAAGAGTCATAATTCTCATGGTTGTTTTCAACGGCCGATGGTGACCGGACCGTTGTAGGCTTGAATGGTCATTCGTTTCGTGAGCAAAGGAGTTTCGAAACTTGATCCAGCTTTGATCCAGAGGGTGCCGCCGTGCGAAGCAAACGTTTGTCCTTCCGCCACGGTATCAAATGGGTTGTCAAACGTCCCAAACTCCGGCCGGAAGAACGGACGAAGGAAGTCCACCCAGGTTTCGGATTCGGTCAACCACTCGACGGTGATCGACGCATCGCCGATGTTGAAGGGGCGGACGAAAAGGCGCGTTGCTGTGGTCGTGCCATTGGTCAAATGAGGCGTCGTTGCATTGCCTGGCCAGGGAGTAGTTCCACCCCGGTTCAGGGACGGTGAGCCTTCCGCCACGAGTGGCTGTCCCGCGACAAAATGCCAGACGACCATGCCGTTCCCTGCGACGTTGGCGTCATAGCCCGACCCGCTCGGAGTGGTGCGCGTCCGATATTCAACCAGGAAGTAATCATTCGCGCCCATGGATGAATCGAAAAGCAGGAGCGGAGCGGTGGGCTGCAGAAGTTGCGCCGCCGCGATGGTTTCCTTCCCGCCTGTGCGGAGTTGGCGGAGGCGTGGCTCCGACCAGCCAAATAACATCTTGTGCCAGGGATCGAGGTGATAGATGGCGGGGTTTTCCGGGAAAGTGATCGTGCAGCCCATGAGCGTCAGCCGGCTGTTCAGACATTGCACACCCCAAACTCCATAGAGATCAGCGGCGCCCAGGCTGTGCATGATTTCGTGGCACACCGAGGCAAAGTCATTGCTATGCCACAGCCGGACGATGTTGCCGTCCCACGCCACCGGAGAACCCGGCGGCTGCACGCGTCCCGTTCCCCGGTTGCTCGTGTTCTCCCAGGGATCCGTTGAGACCACCACGATGACCAGTTCGTCCATGGTCACCGTTCCATTTTGATTCGCGTCCGCCGTGGCGAAGTTGAACAACCCGGAAGTCATGATGCGATGCACCATGTTCGAGTGGTAAAGCTGCCGGCGCAGTCCGAACTCCATTCCGTCTGGCGTGAAGTTGGCTCCGAGTTCGCCTGCGGTGAAGTTGATTGGCCCGATGGCTCCCGCCCGCCGCCAGGTGAAGCGCCCGTTGGAGACTTCCTGGAAGTATCCGTTCACACTGGGCCGTCGCTGCGCGTTGAACACAAAATCGTCGAAATACGCCAGGTCATGACCGAGCGGATCGGCCGTGGCGAAGTTCGCCAGCACCACCAGGAGAGAGCGCGTGCTGCCCGTCGCCCATGCGCGGTATCCGAAATCCGGCAACGTCTGGGCGCGCAACGCCGGGGCCAGAAGCATCGCGGCAGTGCAGAGAAGCAAGCGAGTCTTCATGGTCGTGCAGGCGTCAGGGAATTCCAATGGACACCACGCCGCGCGACGCGCGCAGGGTCGCCGGCCCGTTGAAGGTCGTCCGTTCGTTGTAGTTGCCGGCGCGGATGAGGACGATGTCGCCGCTCTGTGCGCTGTTGACGCCATCCCGCACGAGACCGAAAGGGCCGCTGAAGGCATCGCACCGGCTGCTGCCATTGCGGATGATCGATCCGCAGTTCCGATCCACAAACCAGGTGCGACCGGTGGCCACGGCACGGCGCGCGACGCTGGCCGTGTCGCTCAGGAGGTCCATCTGGTCGTCGGTGAAACGATCCTGCGGCAGATGGTAGGACATGATGTTCAGCCAGACGTTGTCGATCTGATCGGCGCTGGCGCCTGGATTGTTCGCGACCAGCGCCGCGCGGTCCCAGCATTGGTGATCGAAGACGGTATCGGTGATACCGTCGTCGCCGCCGATCAGTTGGGCGCAACCGCAATTGGCGTTGTCGCAGGTGCTGCCGTCGCCATTTCGGTACCGTTCGGTGTTATGGGTGTGAAAGAGATTAAAGAAGTGCCCGCACTCGTGGAGGATCAAGGTGTCGTAGGAGGCCGATCCGGTGAAGATGATATTCCCAGAGCCAACGAAGGAGCAGATGCCCGAGCTCGTGTTGTTGATGTACACGTTGATGGCATCGTCGCGCCAGAAGAACTGGGCGCGTGAGGTGGCGTTGGAAGTGGCCACGGCTTCGAGCGCGATTTTATTACCCTCGCTGCGGGCGGGCAGCATGAAGAAGCCAGACGCGCCGCTCACTTCCTGAATCTCGGTGAGATTGAACCGGAAACCGCGTCCCGTGCGGGCAAGCAGTTGGTTGGCAAAATTGATGTTGTCCGTTACAGCCTGCCGGTTGGTGAAGTTAATGCCGCTGACGCCGAAGTTGGTGCTCGTGTTGGTCGGCATCTGGCCGCTGGCTCCGAGAATGAATTTCACCGAGATGCGCCATTGGATTTGCCCATGCACGTTTCCCGATGCGGCCCACAACGTTGACAGCGCGAGCAGCACAATCCGGATCGGGCGGAGTAAATACTGGCTCATAAGTGCATTCGCATGGCATCAAGGCGTTATCGACCAATCGTAACAGGACCGCCGAAGACTTTTACGGTCATCGCCTTCGCCAGAGTGATCGCCGTAATGGTTGAACCGGCTTTGACGCTGAGAGTGCTACCGGGGGTCAGCGCATTGACGCCCTCCTGCATCGTATTGAACGGCTGATTGAAGAGACCTCTTTCAGCGCCCGCGAACCCGTTGTAGTTGAAATCCACGTAAACGCCGCGACCGGTAGGATAGGTCACGTAGTTTGCAGCAAAGCCCATCGAGGAACATTCGTAGGTGATCCACGCCTCGCCATTTTCGCCCCAAGTGGATCCCCAACTGTTGCGAATGCGCCAGGCGCCGCGCGCGTCGTCCCAGCCGACGATCAAGACCATGTGGTTCGGCAGATCGGGCCTGCAGTCGTTGAGCACAGTCGTAAACGAAGTCGAGCCCGAGGGCCAGTTGCCTGCATAGACCGAGGTGGAGATCGGACCGAAGAGGTAAATGGCTCGCTTGAGTTGATCCCGCGACGCTTGCAGTTGCAGTGGGAAACCGATGTAAGACCACCCTTGCAGCCAATACTGATGCGAGTACGGACACGCACAAGTTCCATTGGTTCCAAGGTACGGAGCGTCTGATTCCAGAACCGCACCGTTATGCCCACAGCCGTCGAGCGAGATGCCGTGCAGGAAATAATTGTAACTCTGGAAGCCGCCATTGCACCCGTTACCGCCTCCGATACAATCGAGCAGCCACTGTTCCGAGAGATCGACATCGCGCCGGTCATAGATTTGAACTTGATATTCGACCGCGCCCACGGTGGCGAATGCCCAGCAGGAACCGCAGTTCCCTTGGTCTCGGGGTGGCTTGCCCGGGAACAACTCGGTCCACACAAAGCGGCTCGGCAATACTCCCGGTGCGGGAGAGTCCGCGTCCCAAGGTCCGAACGCATTCCAGAACGGAGGGATTTTTAGTCCGAAACCTTGGGCGAACGCTGTGCCTGGCTCGATCCCAAGGATCATCACCAGCAGACAGCACGTCCGTGTGATTGCCGCCCATTTCCTGGGTGTGCCGCGGAAAGACGGTCGAGATTGCGTGTGAGCAGCGAGTCTCAGTTTCATAACTGTTCGTGCTTGCGGTTTTATTGAAGTGTCACCAACACCAGCACCATGCCCTTGCCTTCCTTCAATCCGGTCATGGCCTTGCCGAGGATCGCGCCCTGGCTCTTGGCATGGTCGGTCACCTTCATCGCATGGCCGGGCGTGTTGGAGGTGGTGAGCAAATCGCCCGGTTTGATGGCGCACTCCGTGGCGTCGGCCTGGACGTACACCCGGCCAGTGAGCGCGACGTTTTGCCCGCCTTCAATCAAACCCTCCTGGTGCAGTGTGATGCCGGCCTTGACGCCGTTCGCGCCACTGACGATGCCGGCCACGCGCGTGTCATACGCGCCCTCGCTCATCTTCAACTGGCCCGGACGATCCTCATCGATGATGACGACCGCGCCTTGGGGGATGTCCGTGTGCGACATCTTGAATGGCTCGGCCAGATCGCAGCCGCCCGTGATGCGCAGCACCGCGACTTCCACGGTGGGGTCGCAGGTGTCCCCGCCGCCGGGCGAGTCTTTGAAGAAAAACGTGTTGTCGCGGTAGCCGATGAAGTCCTCGCTCACTCCAGTGTGGCCGAAGGCGATATATTGGCCCGGCGCAGAGAACGCTGGGTCGGGACCGAAATTGTTGGGCATCCCCATGCCATTGGCGGTGAGACTGCCAAGCACGTTCAAATTGCCGGGGCCACCGCCTCCACCGACATAAACCGTGGCCGCGCCGGCGAATGGGTTCAGGTAAAGATCCTCGTTGGCCTGGATGTGCAAACGCCCGCTGGAAGAGATTGTGCGCCCCGTATTCATGCGAAGGTCGTGGGAAATGGAAACGCCACCCGCGGCGCGAACATTGAACGTGTTGGGGCCGGCTGAAGAAAACGTGCCAGCCGTGCCGTCTGACCAGACGAACGATCCAGCATGTTCCGCGCTCGCGGAGCGTCCCGCTGCGAAACTGTCCGTGGCTGTGGCCCGATTCCCGTCGCCGCCGGGGACCACCGCGTATTGCCCGGACGCAGTGTTATTGCCGCCACCGCCGATCACCGCGCTGTAACCGCTCGCGGTGTTGTTCCATCCGCCCAGGATCGCGCTCCAGTTGCCGCTCGCGGTATTTGGCCAAGGCCCGCCGAACGTGTCGCCGCCGCCGCCGCCAATGAACGACGAGATGCCGCTCGCGGTGTTCCAACCGCCGCCCGCCACCGCCGTGTGCGCGTTATTCGCGACGTTGTTCTGCCCGCCGCCAATCGATGAATGATGACTTTCGGCGCGATTGCCCGTGCCCCCGCTGATGGCCGAGTCGGTGCCGGTCGCCTGGTTCCCCGCGCCACCTCCAACAGTTGAACGAGTCCCGCCGGCGAAGTTGCCATCGCCGCCCGCCACCGTGGCGGCATAACCGGCGGCGCTATTGAAAACGCCGCCAGCCACCGTCGTGAAGGGCGTGTCATCTGGGTCGCCATTGTCGGTTCCAACCTTGTTGCCGAAACCGCCGCCTATCACACCATCGGAATCATAGACCGCATGAAAGTCACCGCCGCCAAAACCACTGACCGGGCCAGCCGGTGCATTGCCGCCCGCCACAACTGCGCCGCGGACATTGGCGCCCACGACTGTCGGAAGGAAGCTGTTCAGTCCGCCAATGATATTGGGCGCCGTGGCGGTCGGCTCGATGCGCAGCGCGGTCGCGCCGTTCACTCTAATGGCGAGTGGCTGATTGTCCGCGGTACCGAGAAAATTCACGCCCGGAGTTGTTCCCACATTGCCGGTGGTGCGCCAGAAACCGTTGCTGCCGATTCCGCCGAGCGTCAGCGCATTGACATTGCTCACGCCCGCGCCATTGCCACTGAAACTGCCGCTGAAACTGTTTGCGCTGTTGCTGAACGTAAAGGCCTTGCCATAGGTGCCGGCGAGAAGCCCGCCGCTGACGAGGTTGCCGGCTGTCACCGCGTAGGGCGTGGCGGCGAGTTTTTGCCGACTCAACGTTGTGAAACTGCCGCTGCCATTGGTCCGCACGCTGATCTCCAGCCACCGGTCGGTGCCAGTGAAAATGTCCGTGCCGAAATCGAGCGTGACAGTGAACAGGCCATTGCTCACGACCAGCGCATTGGTGCCGACCGTGCCGCTCACTTGCGAAGGCCCGCTCTCCGCGTTCCAAATCGCGAACCTGAGGTCATAATTCCCGTTGGCCGGATTATTGCCACTACTGTTGAGCCGGCCCTGGTAAGTGAAGGCCGTGCCTTGGGCATGAAGCCCCGTTGCCACAAGAATAACCGTGAGAATCAAAACGCGTGTTTTCATGGTGTGCTAAACGGGAAAATCGGGGTCGATCTTTCAAGAAAATGACTTTGAGCGCATTTTTCTGAAAGATTCGGTCTGCAAATCCCGTTTAGAGTCCAATCATGAGCCAGCAGACTGAAGGTCGGGAGTCGAGCGACGACAGTCGAGGGCAGAACTCACCCGTTCCTCAGCCCTCGACGCTCGACCCTCGGCTCTCGGCCACTGATGCAGATTCCATCGCCACGCGCGCGAGCCTGCTGGGCCGCATCAAGAGCTGGGACGACGCCGAGAGCTGGGAGGACTTCACCCAAACTTACTGGCGGCTCATTTACGGCGTGGCGCGCCAGGCCGGCCTCTCCGATGACGAAGCGCGCGACGTGGTGCAGGAAACTCTGCTCGGCGTGGCGAAGAACATTCACGAATTCGAGTCCAGCCCCGAGCGCGGCTCATTCAAGAACTGGCTTCTGAATTTTACCCGGTGGAGAATCGCCGATTATTTTCGCAATCGCCTGCCCGTCACGACTCCATCGGCGGCGAGCGATCGCACCGCCACCATTGAACGCATTCCCGATCCGGCTGAACTGGACGCCTACTGGGAAAGCGAGTGGAAGAAGAACATCTTCGAGACTGCCGTGGCGCGTATCTGCCGCCGCGTGAATCCCAAGCACGCGCAGATTTTCGACCTTTACGCCATTCGTCACTGGCCCGCCATGAAAGTCGCGCGGGAGTTGGGCGTGAGCATGATTCAGGTTTATCTCGTTCACCATCGCATGACCAAACTGCTGAAAGCGGAGGTCGAATACATTCGCAAGAAGTTGGAGTAGTGGATTCCTTTTCAGTTTCCGGCTTTCATGAAAGTCAGATTTCCACTACAAGGACGATGCATGGCGGGCGCGTCTCCAGTCATTCCTGACTACGAACTTTTGCGCCCTATTGGCCGCGGCGCTTATGGCGAAGTGTGGCTTGCGCGCAGCGTGACCGGCATTTATCGCGCCGCCAAAATTGTTTATCGCTCGAACTTTGAGGAGGCGCGGCCATTCGAACGCGAGTTCTCCGGCATTCAACGCATCGAGCCGCTGTCCCGCGCGGAGGAACATCAACTCACCATTCTGCACGTCGGACGCAATGAAGGTGCCGGCTATTTCTATTACGTGATGGAACTCGCGGACGACGCGGCGACGGGCGAGGAAATCATCGCCGGGAATTACGTTCCAAACACGCTCAAGGAAATGCGCGCCCGGCAAAGCCGTTTGCCTGCGGGCGAATGTCTCGCGATCGGGATCGCGCTCACGCGCGCGCTGGCGCACTTGCATCGCAATGGCCTCGTGCACCGCGACATCAAGCCCTCTAACGTCGTCTTCGTTCACGGCGTGCCGAAGCTCGCGGACATCGGACTCGTCTCCAGGATTGATGACTCACTGTCGTTCGTCGGCACGGAAGGGTTCGTGCCTCCCGAAGGGCCCGGAAGCGTGCAGGCCGATTTGTTCAGTCTCGGCAAAGTGCTTTATGAAATCAGCACGGGCCGCGACCGGAAGGAATTTCCCAAATTGCCGGACGACCTCGAGGAACTGTCTGACACACGCGCACTGCTGGAGTTGAACGAGGTGACGCTCAAGGCGTGTGATCCCGATCTGTCGCGTCGTTATTCATCAGCCCAGGCGATGCACGATGACCTGCTGCTCTTGCAGGCGGGGAAGTCGGTCAAGCGACTGCATCTCATCGAGCACCGGTTCCAGCTCGTGGCGAAGTACGGCATCGCTGCAACGGCACTGACACTTGCCGCCGCAGCCGCATTTTTGTGGGCATCGTTTCAAGCGCGAAAAGCACGAGAGAACTTTGCTTTGTCCGAAAAACACCGCGTAGCAGCCGAGCAGGCTTTGCGGGAATCCGAGTTGAACCAAGCGCGCGCGCGGCGCTTGACCGGGCTGGCGGGCCAGCGTTTCGAAACGCTCGCGCTCTTTCGCCGGCTCGCGGCAGAAACGAATCGGCTGGACTTGCGCAATGAAGCCATCAAGTCGCTGGTGCTTCCCGATCTGCGACCGTGGAAGCAATGGCGCAAGAATCCGCAAAGAGAAAGCCCGTGGCAGTTTGATTCGGAGTTGCGGCGCTATGCCACCAACGACGCGCTCGGAAACATCACGATTCGAGATGTCGAAACCGATCGAGAATTGGCCTCGCTGCCGGGGCAGGGCAGTGTTTTGACCGCACTGATGTTCAGCGATGATGGCCGTTTCCTCGCCGCTGCCGATAAAGTCGGGCGCGCGTTTCTCTGGGATGTGGCAGCGCATACACCTTTGCTTGTGGATTTTCCGCAAGGCAGCCGGCTGATGGGCTTCGCTCCCGAAAGCCGGGCGGTCATTGTGAAAGACGCGGGGCTTGTGCTTCACGTTCTGAACACAACCAATGGCGCGGAGGAAAAATTCTGGAAAGGTGCGTTCCACTCGAGTGTGCTCTCATTCAGTCCGAGCGGTGAAATGTTTTATCGCGTCCGCAGCAATCCTTCAGAATTGATGGTTCATCGTGCAGCGGATATGACAACGAACTCGACGCTGTCACACCCGCAAACTGTCATGGCTGCGGCATGGCATCCTGACGGCCGCCATCTCGTCACCAGTTCGGGCAATACGATTCACTTTTGGGATGCGCTGGCGGGACGCGAACTTGCCATTGCGGAAGGACACGAAAGCCAGGTAGTCGGCCTGGCCTTTGATGCCACCGGCGAATTGCTGGTTTCTGCCGCCTGGGACGGCACGACGCGTTTGTGGCGATTTGACCGTCGCCGCGAACTGGTTCGCACCTTGCCCTCCGGCAATGGCCTGCGCATCAGCCCGGATGGACGCCGACTGGGTTTCGCCCCGTGGAATCATCAAAGCGTGGAACTCTGGCAGGTGGCGCCCGGACGTGAAGTGCGCCGTTTCGAACTGCCTCGCGACGTGCAAAAAATTTATCGCACGACATATCACGGCGGATTCAGCCCCGACGGCACGTTGCTCCACATCGACAGCAGCGACGGAGTTTTCATCTTTGACGCGCAAACGCTCCGGCTGCTGGCGAGTCTTCCGGCCACGCGTACGACTCGCGCTGTGTTTCATCCCTCCGGCGAATACTTCATTACGAGCGGCACGGAGGGATTGCGGCGTTGGCCGCTTCGGCTCAATTCGATGTCGGGCGGTTACGATTTCGGACCACCGCAATCGATCGGCGGCACAAAGGTCAATGGCTCGGAATCATTTTCCATGAGCTTCGACGGCGAACGTCTCGTGTCGCGCGATAACGCCGGGATTCGCGTCCTTCACCCGCAACAACTCGAACCCTCCACGTATTTGCCGTTGCTGGAAACCGACGGCATGCCCGCGATCAGCGCGAACGGGCGTTGGATAGTGGTTCATAAAAAAAAGAAAGGGCTGCTGGTTTGGGACACCCATCGCGAGATGCTGGCAACAAATCTGAACGTGGAAACACGCGGTGGCACCAGCTTCAGTCCCGACAACCGGTGGCTCATTACCGACGGCGGCAGCGTATACCATTTCTGGGAAGTGGATTCGTGGAAATCCGGCGTCCGAATTCACGCCCGAGAGCCGAGATCACTCCCCGTCGCCGCGGCCTTCACACGCGACGCAAAAGTGGCGGCCCTTTCAACAGCCAACGACAGTATTCGTCTTTATTTCGCCGGCACCGATCGACAACTCGCTGAACTTCCGGCTGCGCGCCTGCTCACTCATCTTTGCTTCAGTCCGGATGACACGAAACTCCTGGCGGTGTATGAGGCGGGCACGGCGGAGATTTGGGACTTGCGTTTGCTCCGCGACGGGCTGGCGGAAATGAATCTCGAATGGGAGGATTTCTTTCCGTTAACCAGGCACCTCGCAACTTCGATCAAGTCTTCCGGCGGTTCTGCAGCACCGCGAGCGTCTGTTCCGAGGCCCTCTCTCACTGTCCATACCAATGGCCTCACAATCCCTTCGGACTAGTTGGCTTCAGCGATCAATCGTGTTGGACGGGATTTGGTTCGTCAGCCCATGCGTTGCTGCGTGGACTTCGAGCAACGCCAGCGCCAGCGAGTCGGCGCCAGTGATCGCTTCATAGTGGCCGGTCTGTTTGCTCGCGCGCGGCAGCGGATTGTCCTGCCAGAAAACCTCCGCGGCCATGCGCGCGAATTGTTGCGCTTGTTTCAAGTAAGCCTCCTTCTTCGTCAAGCGGTGCGCCGCGACCTGCGTGCTGATGACGTGCGCGAAACTTTGCGGCCACGCATCCATGTCTTCGTCGGGCTGTGAGTCCAAGTATCGGTCGGCAATGGTCACAATCGCATCTCGATAGCCGGCCTTGCTCGTCTGTTCATAACGACCCAGGCAGAACATCGCGGACGACGCAAGCGTGCCGGCGCTGTAACCGTTTTGCCATTTCGGCGGCGCGTTCGTCCCGGTGATCGCCCTCTGCAAATCAGGGAGAATGAGTTCGTCTTCCTTCGCAGCGAATTCGCGCAATCGTTTCGCCAGCGGATCGGGGACCGTCGTGGCGGCGATTTCCAAATCAAGCGGCCCAAGCGTTGCGGCGAGCGAACCGTCTTTCTGCACGCGTTTGCGTTCAAAGCGCGCGAGGATCGCTTCGATGGCGCGCAGGAACGTTTCGTCCTTCGTGTGCTTCCACGCGTAGCACCAAGTCCCGATGTAGAACGCGCCGTGCCGCGCAAAATCTTTTCCGTCCACGGGGCCATGCTCGAAGTAAGGCGCGTGCCGATCAAAGCCGCCGGTCTTTTGATTCGCGATCTGATGTTCCCACAAACCGAGCGCGAACTTGCGGCTCGCTTCCGGCGCGAGCGCGAAGCAGCGGTCCCACAGGATCCACGGGCGCGCGAACTCGTGCATCATTTCGTCACCACCGGAAATCGGTATGTCATGAATCACGTCCCACGAGAGATGTTCGCCCCACGGCAGCAAACTCGTGTGCGGCGACATCGTGTTGTTGAAGAACCAGGTCAGTTCTTCGTCCGCGACTTTGGAGTAACGTGGTTCGCCCGTGATCTCGCTCAGCGTGTAGAAGACGCGCAGCAGGTTCTGATCGAGCATCGGGTTTGCCCCATTCATCTCCACCCACGCGCGCCCCGGCCGGTCACCACGGCGAATTCCTCCCGGCGGCGCGGGCCGCACTTTAAGCGGCGCGAGCGTCATCCGGTCCAGCGCGCTAAGCAGCAGGCTGCTCTTTTGTGGTCCATAAGTGTCGCGCCCGCGCTCGATCATCGTGTCGGCGTAGCGCCGGATCACCGCGAGAATATCATTCGTGGAAACAGCCGAAACGTCAGCGGCCAACGCGAGCGAAATGAATAGCAACACAAATGCTTTCATGTGTTGTGACGGAACTTACCCGACAAATGAAGTTTCCAGCAATGCGTACTTCTTCATGGCACGGAGTCTTCTGTTCCGGCTGCCAATCATTCAATCCATCCGACGCATCGTCACTGCGCACGGATGCGAACGAAGACGTTGCTGGACGGCGGACGGCCGCAAATCGTTTCGTTCGTTCCCTTGGAAAAACGATTCGTCTGCACGGCCAGCGCAAACCAGTTCGTGGCATTGAAATTCGTTCGGAATTCAGGAATCAGCGTTAACGTGTTCGTGCCCGTGGATCGCAGCACGATGTTCGTGCTGACTCTCAGGTCCACGATCCGCCGGGCCGGGGAATCGTTGTTCCCCGGAAACGGAAAAAGTGTTTCAGCCCGGTCACGATCATCCACACGAGCAAGACGACCAGCACGAGCCAGCCTTTGCTGCGCCCCTGGATGACATCCATCACAAGCTGGCCACCCATCGCCACAAACCAAAGTGAGTCCACGAGGAACAACGCGGGATGGGGCCGCCACCGGGCGAAGGCCCACGATACCACGAGCGTCACGCCCAGCGCCAAACCGATTGGGTCAAAGGGAATTGCCTGGACACCCGCTGATGAATTTCCTGGCAACGGAAGAGAGCCCAGAATCCAGATAATGGCGATCGGGAGCACCCAGGCATAGCGCCGCTTCAGATAAGACGCCGCGAGCGCCGGTTTTCCAATCCACTCGGCCAGCGCGGCTGTTGCTTCAGGAATGAGCTTGAATGTTGCTTTGATTGGCCGGGTGAGGCCTAACACGTTCAGGCCTTCCATCAGCGTCGCCGTCTTCATCATTTGCTCGCGCATGATGACGTAAGGCTGCGCACCCGGCGAATCCGCGAGCGCCAGGTGGGCGGGGTGCAGCGTAAGACTCCAGTCCGCGCCGCGTCCATTGACTTCCTTCAACACCAGGACAATCGGGGTGGCCTGTGCTGGTGCCGGGGCGATTCGAGCGTGCTGCTCTTCCTGCAAAGATGCGGTCATGCCGAAGAACATCGGCACCAATTCCGTGGAGATTGAGACTGCTGCGAGCAGCCCGGGCAACGTAACTGCTGGCATCCGGCGATGTTTCTGGCAAGGTGCCGGGATCATTGGTCAGTCGGATGGCTTCGGGACCCGACTGGCACGAACACAATTCCCGGCGGCGTCGTTCCTGGCTACGTGCTGGCGCCCTACGTAGCGACGCCGCCGGCGGAAATTCCCGGCACGCTTTATTCCGCGAACATGGTGGCGCAGTCAAACGCAGGCCATTCTCCGCTACAGTCACACGGCGCTTTCCACGCCGGTCACTGCGAAACACATTCACGCGGACACTTACCTTGGAAAAAATCCGCAGGGCCAAATCGTCTTCGACATCGACACCGCCACGCCGCAGCCGGACGGCAGCTACATCTGGCAAATCACCGCGTCGGGCACACTTACCGCAGCGGACATCGTCGAGATCATCAAGCAGGGCAAATCCTATCTCAATGTTCACACGGTGAATTACCCGGCGGGCGAGATTAACGGGCACTTCGGATTGGCGGAAGGCACGGCCACGTTCGCTCCGCCACCACCGCCGCCCGCATGGACGAAGGATCATTCAAGCTCGAATGCCGCCGCGCGTTTCCTCTCACAAGCGACGTTTGGAGCGAACGCTGCGGAAATCAAATCCGTGCGCGCACTTGGCTACGAAGGCTGGATCAACAAACAGATGAGGCTGCGTCCGTCGGGCCATCTAACGAACGTTTTCGCGAGCGCCAGCACAGACCCGAACTACCTGTATCCGGGCACGCTGACATTCAACACCTGGTGGAAGCAATCGGTCACAGCGCCGGACCAACTTCGTCAGCGCGTCGCCTTCGCCCTTAGCCAAATCATGGTCGTGTCCGAAGATGGCGTGCTCTTCGACAACTCGCGCGCGCTCTCCTCCTACTACGACATGCTGTTGGCGCACTCGTTCGGCAACTTCCGCGACTTGCTCGAAGCCGTGACACTCCATCCCGCGATGGGCATTTATCTCGACATGCGCCGCAACGACAAAGGCAACCTCGCACTCGGCACGCACCCGAACGAGAATTACGCGCGCGAAATTCTTCAATTGTTCTCCGTCGGCCTGAACCGCATGTGGCCGGACGGCTCGCTCGTGCTAAACTCGCAAGGCGACATCGTTCCCACTTACAACCAGGACGTCATCATCGGTTTCTCCCATGTGTTCACCGGCTGGAATTACTGGCAAACAAATCAGGCGAACAAGCGGCTGCCGGTGAATTGGAATCCCAACGCGAATTACACGCAGCCAATGGTGCTCGTGCCGACGCATCATGAATTGGGAACAAAGCGGCTCCTCGACAATGTGATTCTGCCCGCCGCTCAAGGCGCTGAAGCTGTTTCCACCAACGCCATCTTCGATGAATACTGCTCGCGCGATCTGCAACTGGCGCTCGACAACATTTTCTACAACGAAAACGTCGGGCCGTTCATCTGCCGCCAGCTCATTCAACGAATGGTGACGAGCCATCCGAGCCGCGAATACCTCTATCGCGTCGTTCAGAAATTCAACGACAACGGCGCGGGCGTGCGCGGCGATATGGCCGCGGTCATCAAGGCCATTCTTCTCGATTACGAAGCGCGCAGTCCAGTGATGCTCACCACGCCCACGTTCGGCAAACAACGCGAACCGCTTTTGCGCGCCACGGCGATCGCGCGTGCTCTCGCCGCGCCCGCGCCACTGAAAGGATCGTTTCGGCAGAGCGGCACTTCGCGCATCGTCATCACCACGCCGCGCCCGCACCGACTGAGTTCGAGCGACGATGTATTCCTGAGTTTCGTCGGGAAGTCTGCGCCCGCCTCGCAGATTTACGCCAACGTGTCGGTGAGCAATGCGAATACTTTTAGTGTCGTCGTGCCTGGAATTGCGTTCGGGGGTTTCACGCAAACGGGCACGACGATTACGATTACCAACTCCGGTCACGGCTTGACCGTTGGCGATCAGATTCACCTGACCGTGCTGTCTGGCGGAGCGCCTGGCGGCGTTTACACGGTGACGGCGACGCCGAGCAGTTCAACCTTCACAGTGACAGCGACGGTAGCCGCGAATCGTTCCGGCACTTGCGCGTTTCCAAGATGGACCGGCGGCGGCTACACCCAATCCGGCACGACCGTTACGTTCACCACGGTTGGTCCGCACGGACTTGCCGTCGGCAACAACGTGTATGTGAATTTCCCCGACGGCGCTGATTCGCCCGATGGCGTTTATCGTGTCGCGAGCGCGCCTGCCGCCAATCGTTTCACCGTCACGAGCAGCGTGTCCGGCAGCGACGGCGAGAGCAGTCCTCTGGTTCTTCCGCTCGCGCCCGCGCCGGTGAATCGCTCGGGCAGCGTGAGCATTCGTTACAGCACGTGGCAGATGAACTACACCGATTCCGGCAACAGTTCGAGCCTCTCGCAGACCCCGCTCAACGCGCCGACGGTGTTCAATTACTTTTTTCCGGACTACAGATTTCAGGGGATCCTCGCTTCGGCTGGCCTGACGACGCCGGAGTTTCAACTCACGTCGGACACGAGCGTGATTCTCCAGATGAACTTCATCACGAGCAGCCTTTTCAACAACGGCAGCAACACGAATGGGCTGAGCAGCTTCTCGGGCGGCAACGGTTCCATCGCTCTGGACATCGGATCGTTCATGACTCCGGCTCTGACTTCCAACGAAGGGATTCCGCGCGTCGTGGATTCGCTCAACACGCTGTTGTGCGACGGACAGCTTTCTCCGGCGGCGAAAAACATCATCGTGAACTACGTCGCCAACAATACGAACTTTCCCTACACCACGCCCACGCCGACCAACACGCAGATGCGCGACCGCGTCCGCGCCGTGCTACACCAGATTGTCAGCTCGCCTGACTTCATCGTTCAGCGATAAGCCTATGAAAGAGAAATCTCCTTCCATTCTCAACCGGCGCAGTTTCATCCGGCAGGCCGCGTGCGCCGCTCTCGGCACTGGCGCTCTCTCGGCTGCCATCGGCGATCTGCGTTTCATCAACGCCGCGATGGCGCAAAGCGCCGTCACCGATTACAAGGCGCTCGTCTGCATTTTTCTTTCGGGTGGCAACGACTCTAACAATCTGATCATTCCTACCAATCCGTCCGAGTACGCCGACTACGCGGCCATCCGCACCGACGTACTGGCGCTGCCGATTTCCGGCGCGCCGAATGTCGCCATTCCATTGTCGCCGTTGAGCAGCGATGGACATGATTACGGGCTGCATCCGGCTTGCCCGCAGTTGGCGACGCTGTTTCACGAGAACAAGCTCGCCGTGCTGTTCAACACCGGCACGTTGGTGTTCCCGATGACGCGCGCCCAATATCGCGCGGGCATTCTGGAGCGACCGCCGCAACTCTTCTCGCACTCAGACCAGGTAACGCAGTGGCAAACATCGATTCCAGATCGTCCGCCGCTGACGGGTTGGGGCGGACGTTGCGCCGACCTGCTGGCGGCTGCGCAACCGAACGCGCCCATCTCGCTCGCGATCACTGTCGCAGGCGCGAACACGTTCGAGGTAGGCAACATCGTGTCCCAATATTCCGTCACCACTTCAGGCGCGATCAATCTTTCGAGCGTTTCCGGCGCACGGCTGCAAGCACTGACGAACATTCTCGCGCTGCCGTATCCAAACTTGCAGACACAGGCTTACGCGGACGTGGGTGAGCACGCGATTCAGACGGGCGGCCAATTGAACGCCGCCATCACCGCCACTGCTGCGGCGAACTATTGGACTGTGCCGTTTCCCACGACGGTGGTTTCACCCACGAGCGGGTTAAGCTTCGGCTCGGGGCTGGCTTCGCAGCTTCGCATGATCGCCCGCCTTATCGAGGCCGGCGCGCGCAGCGCAGCGAGCGGCGGCTTCGGCATGAAACGCCAGATTTTCTTCTGCCAGGTCGGCGGCTACGACACGCATTCGGGCCAGACACCCGGCCCCGGCCAAACGACCATCGGCTCGCACTCAAACCTGCTGGCGGAACTGAGCCAGGGAATGTTCGCCTTCCAGCGCGCGATGGAGCAGTTGGGCCTGTCGAACAACGTGACCTCGTTCACCGCCAGCGATTTCGGACGCACCTTCCCGGCGAATGGCGAGGGCAGCGACCACGGGTGGGGCGCGCACCATCTCATCATGGGCGGCGCGGTCAATGGCCGGCGCACTTACGGAAGATTCCCCACGCTCGCGGTAAACGGGCCCGACGACACCAGCACGGGCCGCTGGATTCCGACGACGGCGATCGATCAATACTTCGCGACGCTGGCGACGTGGTTCGGCGTGGACAGCGGCGATCTCTCGACTGTGTTCCCGAACTTGAATCGCTTTTCGAGCTCGAACCTCGGTTTCGTATGAAGTTTCGGTTGTTCGTCATTGCGCTGCTCATGGCCCTGGTCGGCAGTTTCTGGTGGGTCCTGTCGCATCCATCTGATACGCCATCGCAGTCGCAGCAATCTGTTTCTCAGAATGTTCCAAGCCTTGAACAAACGCCGGCAGTTGCCGCAGCCTCAACCGAGACTCAAGGCTCTGATGCATCCACTGAAGTTGCCGATCCTGTTTTGCCCGGCCCCGTTGAGAACAAACCGAAGCCCGTGGCATTGGCCGCGACGGAAGAAACACCGACCGGCCCGGAACTCGGCGAACCCGGCTCGGGACTCACGCCCGTCACGGTGTTGGAGAATCTGCGCTCCGTCTTTCGCCAATACAACTTGCGCTTCGGCGCGAACCCAGTCGGCGACAATTCAGAAATCACCGCAAGCCTGAATGGTCGAAACCCACGCCAGGTAACCTTCGTGAATCCCGATGACGGCCTGCGGATGAATGACCGCGGTGAACTCGTGGACAATTGGGGCACGCCCTTCTTCTTCCATCAACTCTCCCGCACCGAAATGGAAATCCATTCCGCCGGCCCCGACCGCAAGATGTGGTCGCAGGATGATTTGGTGCTCAAATAGCCACTTGGCCGAGCGCAACAGCAACGTCCTCGCATTCGAATCACCAACTCAGCGAACCGACTTTCGCTGTGCCCATTTTCGACCAGCGGCCAGCGCCGCGAGTGTCTGCTTCAATCGGCGCGCTTTCGTCTCTGGCTGCTTCGCAATGGTGAGCCATACAACGTATTCGCGCCGGCAACTGGGTGAGAGTTTACGGAAGCTCTCGGCGGCAGCCCGATTTCTTTTTTCAGCGAGAGCATTCTTGAAATAGGCCGGCAGCGGCCACGGCTTTCGTTTCATTTTCGGGGTCGGCGAGACCATCGGATTGGAATCGAGTTCCACCGCGGCGTGAAGCAACGCGCGAAACGCCTCGCGATTGAACCCATCCAGTGTCGTTACGCGAACGGTGCGGATGTTCGTGTTGTTCTCGCTGCCTGCGCTGAAGAGTTTTTTCGGATCAGGCAACTCCGTGCCGCGAAAGAAAAAAATGCCGAGATGATGTTTGCACGCGCTCAGCCCGCAAACCAGTTTGCGCCCGGAGAAACAGAGGTTGTTCCACTTGATCGATTCGGCAAGGTCCGGCTCCCAATTCAAAATCCACTCGACGAGTTGCCCGGCGAGCGGCTGGGAAAAGTCCGGACACGTCTCCAGCCATTCGCTCGGATCTTTGGTTCGCGCGCGGTTGCAATCCATGCTGCGGGAGAATTACTCCAGCAATGTCTTCGCCCTGGCAAGCGCTTCATCAAGCTTGCTCGCATCCTTGCCACCGCCTCGGGCGTTGTCGGGTTTGCCGCCGCCTTTGCCGCCGACGATGGGCGCAATGGTCTGGATGATTTTGCCGGCCTGGACTTTGGCGGTGAACTCGGGACTCACGCTCGCCACGAGTGAGACGGCACCGTTGTTCGCGGCGCCAAGGACGATCACGCCTTTGAAGTTCGGTTTGATGGCGTCAGCAATGGTTTGAACCGTATCGCCATCCACTGCGCCGACGTTTTCGATCAGGGCAGGGGTGCCGTTGATGGTCTTGGCTTTGGCGATCAAGTCTTTGGCTTTGCTCGCTGCTTCTCTTTGGGTGGCCGTCCGCAAGGACTTTTCCAACTCCTTTTGGTGCGCGAGCAATGCTTCGACTTTCTTTTCCAACTCGTGAACGGGCGAATTGATCTTCCCGGCGATGCTCTTGATGAGCTGAAGCTGCTGGTTCGCAACATCGTAGGCGTGCAATCCCGCCACGGCTTCAATACGGCGCACACCGGCCGCGATGGCGTTTTCGCCCACGATGCGGAACAGGCCGATCTCGCCCGTCGCACGCGTGTGCGTGCCGCCGCAGAGTTCCATGCTGTAGCCGTTCAACTCCCCTGCTCCCCCACCCACCTGCACCACTCGCACCGTGTCACCGTACTTATCGCCGAAGAACTGCATGATGTTCTTGCGGGCCTTGACCTCCGAATACGGAACCTCCGTCCAGCTCACGCCGGCGTTTTCGAGCACGCGTTCGTTGACGAGTTTCTCGATGTCGGCAACCTGTTGGGGCGTGAGCGGCTGCGCGTTGAAGTCAAAGGTGAGCTTGTCCGGTCCCACGAAGGAACCCTTCTGCGACGCCTCTTTGCTCACGACCTCGTGCAGCGCCCAATGCAGCAAGTGCGTGACGGTGTGGTGGCGCTGAATCGCATCGCGACGCGGCTTGTCCACGGTGAGTTCAACGTCCGAACCAACGATGGGTAGCACAGGCGACTCGCCCGTGCCGCCCGGCAACCTGCCGGGCGGAATGGGGGTGACGTTGGATTGCTCGGAAGCGCTCGAACTTTCCGACGCGCCTCCCCGTTCCGCCGGACTGGTAGCCCGGCGGGACAGGCTGGTAGCCTGTTCCACCCCTTCCGTAATGAAGTGCAGCCAGGTGTTGCCGCTCTTCTGCGTGTTGACGACGCGCCAGAGTTGTCCGCCGCCGCTCAACTCGCCCGTGTCGCCGACTTGGCCGCCCATCTCGGCGTAGGCGCTCGAGGTGTCGAGCACCACGGCGGTTTTGTCTTTCACGCCCACGACTTCGAGCACTTTGGCTTTGTTGGAAAGCGTGTCGAAGCCGACGAACTTCGTGGGCGTGGTGGTTTCGATCTGGGAGAGGGAAATGACCTCCTTCTTCTGCGCGGCGCGGGCGCGGGCGCGCTGTTCGTCCATCAACTT
>JGI10216J12902_102363911_pt1 | contig 41784 bp, 58 predicted proteins | sample KanNatreferecore_FD_12902 | JGI IMG/M metagenome (IMG submission 12902)
CTCTCCGCAACTCGACCAGCTCAGAATTCCGCTGCTCGGCGGCTGTCAGGCGCTGTTGCAGGTAGTCTTGCATGTCACGCTTCAAGCCGTAGGCCATGGCGGCACTACCACGACGGTCCAACTCTTCCCGCAGCGCAGCCAGTACACGGTCGTGCTCAACGGCCAGAACAACCTCCTTATCGTCAGGATGCCATCCGGATTGATCAGAAAGCGCGCCATAGAGGGCCCAATACCGCTTCACTTCACTCATCTCAAATCTCCTGCAAATCGATCGATGCCAGCCCGAAGAGGGCGGCGGGGTTATGTGTCGCTGCCATCGTCTTGCGGGGGATCAGGCAGCGGAGCCCAGACAGTGGGGATCCACACCGAAGGCCGGCCGCTTGATTCCTCCCAGCGTTCGACTCGCTCGGCCTCTGTCTTGGCATAGGCGTTGCGAGCATAGGTAAGCTCGCCGACGTAGCCTGGTTTTCCGGCGATGACCCTGATCCGCTGCGCATACTTCGGCGCGTTGGGATCTATCTTCGGAAGCCGGTCGCTGCACTTGATCCAGTCGTTCATGCCACAAACCTCGCATTGATCCCGACCCGCTCCAGAACCTTCGCCTTGTGAATCCCCCGGCAGATCGCCGCCGCGAGAACGATTGACGCGATCGGCCAGCAGGCGGCTGCGTAGAGTAGGGAGGTCATGCCGGGTCAACCTGAGATCGGATGTAAACAAGACAATCGATAATCCAGTCCAGCTCACTTACTGGGAAACAAACTTTGTTCACGCAGTCGAATTGAAGCTCTTCTCTGCTCTTGCTTGCATCGAAAGAAACACCGAACTCAACGCCAGAGTCATCGGAATAGCGCCGCTCAAAAGCAATCTTTGTTGGTATATTTTCCATGGTTCAATCCTCATCACTCGGACCCGCATACGCCTTCTGGCATATCGGGCAATATCCACGGTTTCGTTTCCACTCAGCCGAATAGGCGCTCTTGTGGCAAAAAGTGCAGCGGACCATTACTAAGTCTTCGGGCGGATCCAGCGGTGGGCCGCCCAGATACACCAGGTTACTCGGCTTCATGGCGCCGCCAGCTTTTCCTGCGCCATCTGAATGACAAGGTCCATCGCTTCGCCGCGGGCAAGCTTCTCGTCGATGGCCTGGCAGATGAATGAATTGATCGCGATGTGCTGGTCGAAGGCGGCAGCCATGACCTTGTCACGCTGCTCCGGGCTGGCGTAGCGGACGACGAACTTGGGGGCGGTGCGGGAATCGTAAGCCATGGGTATGAGTCCTGGTGCTGGCCGCGCGGTGGCGGCCACTGGGTTATTGAGGGTTGGTTTCGGCGATGGCCTTCTCGATCCAGACGCCTGTTACTTCGGGGCCCATGTTCGCCGGGATGGCCTTCATGGTTCCGCAGACGATCACCGTCTCCATGGCGCCGAGACGTGCCAGCTCCTTCAGCATGCCGAGCATTTGCGGCCGGCCCTTCAGGTCGAGGACATCGAAGCGGTCGAGGACGATCAGCTTCAGTTCGCTGATCTGGGCAATGGCCAGGGCGATCAGGCAGTCAGCGCGCCACTTGGCCGACTCACTGCACAGCCCATACAGGCGCTCGCCATAGGTGATGTCCATCGCTTCGGTGATCACCACCGGCTTCCACCCGGACATGCGGCAGAGGATGGCCAGCGCGTCGTTCACCGGGGCAAGGGCGCCGCTCAAGATCTCGGCCGGTATCCCGTTTGGCGCCAGTGCTTCGGCGATCAACTGCCAGGCCTTGACGTTCGTGTGGTGCTGGGCGGCCTGCTTCTCAGACTGGGCTGCGCCGTCGATCAGGTTCTTCCGTTCGGTCAGTGCCTCGATCTGCGCGCGGTAGGTGGCCACGTTCTGCCGGAGCTTGTTCAGGGCTTCGTTCGATGCCTCGATCTGCTCGTCAGTAACCGGTTCGACCTCGCTCTGCAGGATGCCCAGTTCGTTGTTGGCGTTTTCGGCTGCGGCAATGGCGCGTTGGTCGTTCGCAAGGGTGCTCTTGTATAGCGTCACCGCTTCTTGAGCCTTGCGCAGCTCCTGCGCGATCTCAGAGGCTTTAACCGGATCTGCCTTGGCGCCGGTGAAAGGCGTCAGGGTTTGGCCGGAAACCACCAAGTCAGCCTGGCAGCAAGGGCATGCCACCGGAACCGATCCGTTCTTGGCCTCGGCCAGATCCTTGGTCAGCTGCTCGACGATGGGCAGCCACTTGTTGAGGTCCTTCTCGGTCGCCTCCTTCTTCGCCGTCGCACGCTTCAAGGTGGCGGCCAGGTCTTCCAGATCCTTGCGCTTCTGATCAATGCCGATGGCGTCGGCCCGGCGCTGCTCGAGGTTGCCGAGGTGGCGGTTCCCGTTGTCGATGTCGGTCAGTGCCTTCTTCAGCTTTTCCTGAGCGGCCTCGATGGCAGCCGGATCAGCGGCCGGCCCGTGCGGGATGTCGACCGTCCAGCCCTCTGCCTGGTTGGCGCCCCAGTTCATGCCGGTCACTGCGCGGAAGGCGCCCTTGGCCTGGGTGGCGTTCTCTGCCGCGACCTTGGCGGCACCAGTGAAGCCTTGGGCCAGCGAAGACTTGATCTCTGCGGCGAGTACCGGGTCTGCGCCGCGCTTGATCAGTGCTGCTTCGGTGGCGTCGGCGCTTACCTTGCAGTTGGTCAGGCTGAAAAGAGTCTTGCGGCGGTCGGCCTGGGGCTGCTGCCCAAACAGCGAGGTATCCAAAACATACGACAGGTACTGCGCACCCTTGATGTTGTCGGAGACCAGGTGCTCACCCTTCGGAAGCTTGAAGTCGCCCAGCGGTTCGCCCGCGCCATCGGTGATGGTGACCCTGCCCTTCGCCGCGCCGTCGTGCAGCAGCTGGCCGAGGTCTTTCTTCAGGTCGACCCGGCGAGGCTTGCCGAGGATGGCCATGCTGATGGCGTCGGCGATCGAGGACTTGCCGGCTTCGTTCGGGCCGGACAGGATCATGATCGGGGTGGAGAACAGGAGATCGGCGCGGGCCAATCCGAGAACATTGCTAATTTGGATCGTCTTTATTTGCATGTCAGGTCCTTTGGGTGATGGTCAGTTAGAAGCCAGCGCGCTTGAAGGCTTCGATGTAATAGGGGTCAGTTTCGTCCTGGCTTCGATACCAGCGAACCCAGCCAGATGGAACGTCACGAATGGCCATACCTTTGTGCTTACTGAAGCCCATTACAGTCGGGACTCTTGCATGGTCGCTTAATGCGCGAACCAGATCCCAAGTCCCAACGGGATAACCTTTGTTTTCAGCCTCAATAAGCAGAAAGCGCAGCAGGATCGAGCAGTTCCGGACATCGTCCAGCGCAGCATGCGCGCCCCGGAGAAGGTCGCGTATCCGAGACTCTTTACCCTGGCGCCGGCCAATCAGGTACAGCATGGCCGACTGCGTGTGACTGTCCTTGTCAGGGAATAGGAAGCGGCTCAAGGCCAGGGTGCAGATCCGTGGAGTCTTCATTGCTCCGGCCATCTCTGCATCAAAATCTATCTTGTGCCCGATTAGTAAAGTCACGCTCTTCGGGATCTTGAATTCCCTAGAGTCGCGGCAGCCGACCAGGTCTTCGCAAAGGATGTGGTGAGTTGCCTGCGCACCGAACTTTATGGGGATCGTAGGGCGGAAGCGTTCGTGGTAGTGCGGGAAAGCCTTGGCGTTCGGGACAGCGTGGAATTCGGCAGGGGTATCGGGAAGCTCGAGCCAGGCAGCCTCGATGATTTGATCTTCTTCGGGATCTGTTCCGCTGGTCTCGGTATCGAAGATTATTGCAGTCATTTGCAGGTCCTTGCAGAAGCGCCGCCGGGTCAGGGCGGCGCTGGGTGGCGGGGTTGGTTAACGGCGAGGCGCGTCACGCATGTCGCCGCCGGTTGGCCGACTGGCCTGGGCGATCGGCTCGCCGATCACTTCGAGACGCTGCTCATCGATGTACTCGACGTTCGGATACTTGCCATCTTCCTTAACTTCAGGGAGCACACCGTACTGAACGCACCCGGTGATGTACTCGATACGGCTGGTGGCGCGGCCAGTGAAGCCGGTGATCTGGTCTTGCACTTTCGCGCCGAGAGCAATCTTTGACATGGTGTCTTTCCTTGTGTGATGGATTGGGTTACGCGGTCGGCTGGATCAAAACCTGACGGCCGCCCATGTCGTCTTCGGTGGAGATCACTTCGTCCAGTTCGAGGCGGTCGATGGCGTCGAGCACGGTCTCTTCTGGCAACGCGTGATCAACCATCAGGACGCCGACCGATACCGACTGGCGCTTGATGACGGTTTCTTTGATCGCCTCATAGAGCTCGTCGGTCAGCGCGACGGGTGTGTCTTCGCCAGTCAGTTCGACCTTCAGATCAGGCTGGTCGTCGAGGTCGCTGCCGGGGATTACGCTTTCGACTGGGTTCTTCCGGATCAGCTGGCGCATGCCGCCGGCGTCCTTCTCGGTCAGCACACCCTCTGCCTGCATAAGCGTGTGGATGTGCTCGGCCTTGGTGCGGTCGCAGTGCAGGTAGTTCTGCAGCCCGGCCACTGTCGGGTTCTGCTGCAGGATGATGAACTCGCGCGCATCGATCAGCATCTTCGGCGCGACCTCGATCACCTTCTCGGGCTTGGCCGCCTTGCCTTTGCTGGCAGGCTTGCCGGCGGCTGGCTTGCCGTCGCCTTCCAGGTCCAGCGGCTTCTGGTCCTTGTCTGCCTGGATGTTGTCCAGGCCGCCGAAGTAGTTCTGGTCCTGCACGATGATCGACACGCTGGCCTTTTCGTTGGCCTTGTCCATCAGCTCATAGCGGCCAGGGTCGTCGTGCTCGATCTTCCCGGTGATCTGAATTTCCTTACCGGTCTTGAAGCCGGTGAGGTTCATCCGGATGGTGTTGCGGCCTTCGCTGGCGATGATCGAGCAAGCGGTCAGGACGGTCGGCTTCAGGGTTTCGGTGACCTTGCCGATCACTGCGTCCATCTGCTGCTCACTAAGGCTTGAGTAGACCTTCGTCTGCGCCTTGAGCACGTCGAGCACAGCCTGCACCAGGTCGTGGAGCATGAACTCCGAGGCCTGTTCCATTGGGCTACGACCTGCTTTCTTTGCTGCTTCCAGTACCGCGCGTTGTGCAAGATTCATAAAGTCCAGTTCCTATTGGTCAACCCGGCAATGCGCCGGAGGGTGGTTTGTTGCAACTGAGTGATGACAAGCCGATCGCCTTCTGTATCCCAGCGATTGCGCATGTCCTTGGTGAATTCGATTTCCCACTCGCCGGAGGCGTAGAGCTCGGCAAGGGTTAGCGTTGCGATGAAGCCGGCGCGCCCGGTGATGGATGCGCCGAGTGGTTCGCCGGCCACCGCCGGTTACTCCATGTTGACTTCGAAGTCCTTTGCCTGATCCTTGTCGGTGATCTCGCCGGTCTTGGTGTTCACCTCCTTGGCCTCGGCCGCCAGCTGATCATGCGGATCCGGCGTGTTCGGCTCGAGGTCGATCACGAAGCCGTTTTCAATCGTTGCGCCGCGACCTTCCTCGGCAGCGTTGCTGACCTGAATGGCGTTGGATACCTCGACCGAGCAAGGCATGTACTTCAGGACCTGCAGGAGCGGGATCTTGCGTGCGTACATCTCCCAGTTGCCATAGCTGTAGTGCTTCTGGCCCTGCTTGTTGTACTTGTCCCGGTGCTTGCGGATCTTGCTGACCCGCCAGAGCTCGATGATCGGCATCGTCGCGCCCTGCACCCAGCCGATGGCGTAGGCGTGGGTGATCTCGTTCGGGTCCTCTAGGTCGGTCTCGTTGTGAATGACCAGGTCCCGCTTGGCGCCATCGGTGAACGTGTACTTCTGGTCACTGAAGATCACGCCGGTGTACACGGTGCCGCGCCCGCTGCGTGACACCAGATCGACCAGTCCCTTCCAGCCAGGGACTAGGGTGCAGGTGTCCTTGTACGGGATCAGGTAGGCCGCGCCGTTTACGCCAGGTTCAAGGCCGAGCTGGGCGGCGGTCATGATCGAGGCGGCGATACTCTTGTGAGTGCACCGCTGCATCTGCGTCGAGCTGCTGAAGGCCGTCAGCGCGAGCCTGGCCATGCGGTCGGCCGTCAGGTGCTTCGGCAGAGCAAGTGCCAGCTGTGACTTCAGCGAGTCCATGAAGTTGCTGAACTGCTTAGTCGGTGACAACTGCTTGTCGCCGGCGGCGGCCTCGCGGAGTTGGTTTGTTGACATGGTGTTCCTCGCTATTTCAATCGGAGAACCCGAGAGGTTCCGGTCTTGGTGAACTTGGCGGCGATGGCCGGGTGCTTGTCGCGGAATGCGTTGATGTCAAACCGGTCGGCGCTTTGGGACTTCCACGACGCCAGCGGCTTGCCTTTGTGCGTGATGATCTGGTGCTCGGCGAAGACCAACTTTAACCGCGCGGCCATGTCGTCGACATCCGACTCCATCAGCTTAAGCTTCGACTTCGAGAACTTAAGCTTCTTGACCAGTTCGGCGATCTGATCGTCTACCTCGATGCTGGTGCCGAGGTCACGCTCGAACATCCGCATGATGTCGCTGACCTTGGTGGCCGGCGGTGGATCGCGGCGCTGGATTCGATCCCAGAACTCGACCTCCTTGGCGCGGATGGTCTCGATCAGCTCTTCGTCACGGTGGACCTCATAGACCCGGAAGTCGTCGATGCCAAGCATGACCGGTAGCAGCGTGCTCGGTGCCGGCTTGACCATCATCCCGTGCATGCACTGCGCCGTGTAGTAGACCGGGATCTCGTCGGTGTGCTCGTCGCCCCACTGTGCACGGCTGTAGAAGTCGGCGGTGGTCTTGGCCTCGACGTTTCGCCCGTCGCTTGTCTCGGCATCGATCTCGGCAGCCAGGAACGAGTGAGTGCTGTCCGTGTACCGGTTGTTGCGGCCGATCAGCTGGATCCCCTTTTCCTCGCAAAGCATGTCGAGGACGTAGGGCTCCAGGCGTTTGCCGCGCTCGAGGATCTTCAGCTTTGCCTGGTCGGTGATCGGCTTGCTGCCTTCGATCTTGTCTAGGTAGCAATCGAGGGGCGTTTTCCAAGGGCTGACCCCTAGGATGGCGGCGACATCACTGCCGCCAAGATAAGTGGAGCGGTCTGGTTGACCGCCTGCTTGAAGGCTCATTGCTCACCTCGCGCCCTGGCAAGGGCTGCTTCAGCCTTCGCCAAGATCTCAGGGTAGGAGTCGTTGAAGTTCTGCTTGTAGGCTTTGCCGAGAAGCAGGTCGAGCGCCTCGAGAAGATCAGGGCAGGCTGCGATCAACCGGGCGTTAGCCTTGGCTTCTTCGTAGTTGGCGCCGGATACCTTTGCGACCTTGACGTCCATCATCGGAACCGTTCCGACTTCAAGGCCGTTAGTGCTGGCCCACCATGGGCCGGGTGTATGTCCGCTCATTGCTTGGTCACTCCGTTGGTGGTTGATCGGTACTTGCGCATGTAGCCGCCAGTAAGTCGCCGCATAAAAACGGCGTTTCGGGCTTCTTCGTGATACCAGCAGGTTAAGTGCTCATAGCCCATTGATCCGTGGTCGATGGTTTCACATTCGCAGCGAGTCTTCAGAAGAGCTCGAGCTTCAGCAGCGCATGCAGATTTGAGTGTGAGATAACGTCGGCCGCCGCCCTTGAAGACGACTGCCTGCTGAGCGGATACAGCCATAGGTTAAGCCTCGGGTGGTTGATACGGCGGCTTCTTCGGGATCCAGTGCGCGCACATCGTCACGCAGTAGGCCTTGCCCTTGCGCCGCCGCATGGGGATAACGAACTTGTCTGACTCCATCAGGAGATGTATGTCCTCCGGCCGGCAGTACCCGACCCTTGCGGGGATCATCGACTGCACAGCCAGAAGTTCAATTGCCTTTGAGATCAACGACTGAACGTCGTCGACGTGTAGCGTCACCATCTTGCGGTTGGTCTGTCGGGCGTGGCAGAGCTCGGCCTGAATGTCGGTCAGGTCCTTCATCACCACCATCCCATGTACGTGCCAAAAAGGATTGCCACGATAGCGAGCCCGGTCAGCGCCAGGTCTTCGCGTTGAGCCCGGCGGCTACGCACGGGGCACCTTCTGCCAGCCTTGGTCTATCAGGTGGCGATAGTGCTCGCGGCGTTCCTCGCCGAGGTCATACCATGAACAGCTTTTCGGGCTGTTCATAACTGATCGGAAAAGGTCGACTGCGCTTGCCTCTCGTTCTTCCGCCGCGATCTGCTCGGGTGTGCGAATTGGTCTGAATCCATGACCCCATTCGACGAGGCCAAGCTCTGGGCCATGAGCTACTGCGGCAGAGGTACGGCAGCGGTGGATTATCTTTCCCTCTCTCCACTCGCGCTTTCCGAGCGCGCTGGTAATAAGCACCTCACACACAATCCCAATTGGCGGCAGGCCTTCGCCGGTCCACGGGGAAAGATCTGGCCTGAATTCCAAAATACGAAACCGGTCGGCAGTAAATGTCCCTTCAGTAAAAGGCCAGCATTCTTCCCGAGAATCATCCGGTAAAGCCACTCGATACCCATCCCGGCATATCCAAGCGAAATCCTTCGCGCTGGTTTGGTGATTGTAAATAATCTGCGCATACGCATATGCCCAACTCGGCGCCTTGCTCCAATCGATATTCATACCCTGACCTCTGCCCGCCACACACCGTTGATCCGAACCGGAGAACGAAGCCACACGATCGACTCCATGTTCCGGAAGCCCAGCTTGAGAAGGGCCAAATGGACCCCTGAAATCTGTCCAGCGATTATCGGTATGTTCATCGGTCGGTCGCCCTGAATTGAACCTGCTGGCCAATGATGCTTTTGAATCGGCGCCGTCTGGCCAAGGCGATCTGTTCGATCAGGTCGTCATAGGTGGCCATGGTGATTTGCTCGGCAAGGAATGGGTACTTCACAAGCCCGGTCGCTTCGGCGAAAAGAACCTCAGCAACCTCTGGCACTGCCGCATCCATCCCGGCTTGGAGCAAGTACTTGAAGGCGGTCGCCGCCTCATGGTGCAGTTCGGTTCGGCTCACAGCTTCCTCCGTGCCGCTTCTTCGTTGACAGCAGCCATGCAGCCAGACAGCAGGCCGGCGCGTACTTCCTTCGGCGCCAGCTCGGCATGTTGATAGGTCATCTCGGCGGCCATGTTGTGGGCGTCAAGGATGTTGTTGCGGAACTTCTCGGCGTTGATCTCTTTGATCTCGGCGAGGCGGAAGCCAAGGTCACGCATCTCGGCGACGTCGGCGGCGTAGTCGGCCAGCATGGTGCAGCGCTGGGCGGCGGTCGCCTTAACGGCGTCGGCCTGGTTAGCAAGCACCTGGCCAGAGCAGGCAGCCAGGCACAGCACTAAAGCAATATTCAGTTTCATGTCCTTCTCCATCGTTTGGTTTGGTCACTCCGATGGCCGCTCAACCTCGAACGGCCATCAGTAGTGTTGGTTTAACAACACGGGGTCATGTGAACCTCCCCGTTCTAGACCCTGGCGCCGTGGTTCATACGATGTCCCCGGTGTGGTTATCCGCCACCCCCGAAGCATCAAGACCATTCCGACCTTGGGCTTTCAAACGTCTGGTTTTTAAAGAGCAATCCAAGGTCAAACCCTGGTACTGGCTTAGCCCCAATCAAGGGGCTCGGTTCATCGGGTTGGTCAGATCGATCTGGCGGCTTCGCGGTTCAGGCGGCGGCACTCGGCGTGACTCGGGGTCGGTGCTCGAACCTTCAGCTTGTTCACGCGGCCGTCTTGCCAGCTCCGGCGGGATTCACCTCGAACCAGATTCGAAACCTTGCGGCGGACTAGGCGCTGAACATGGCTCTGTCCGGTCAGACCTTCGTAGGCGGTAGCGGCGACGTGCATTGCGGCAATCAGGAGGTGGGCAGACAGCTTCATGCGGGTGACTCCTTGGGTGAGTTGCTTCCTGTGGTACTGGCAAAGCCCCAGTTAAGGGGCTTGAGGTGGGCGGGGTTGGTTACTCGTTGCAGCCGTCGCCGAAGATCGAAACGTTGGTCAGCGCTTCAATGGACGACTCAAACATTTCCAAAACTTCCGGAGCGTCGGAGGTGTAATCAAGACCAGAAGCAGCAACGTTTTCCCACGCTTGATCAACCTGTACGTCTGTTGGCTTGTAGGCGGCGATGATGCTGGCTTCGGTTTTCATTTCGTCTTGCTCCGTTGTTCGTTTTGAGGCGGATCGCCATCAAGTGAGACGAACTATATGGCCGACCTTCTATTGCGTCAATAGAGAATTTGAATCTCTTTAAACATTTCCTAATTTTCTTTGTGGCGAATTTGTGGCAAAGAAAAGGCCGGCATGGTGGCCGGCCTTTCTTGACGCAGTTATCGGTCAGGCGACGAGCTTCAACTCTGGCGGCGCCTTCTTCACGGCCTGGGCCAGAACGCGTCGGAGCTTCACCTCGATGTCATCGCGATCCTCTGGCGACATAGCCTTAATGCAGGCGTAGATGTCATGCACCAGGTTTCCTGTCAGTACATCGTCCTTGGCTACCTGAACGCCGATCAGAGACTCGGGCTTCTCCTGTACTTCACGTCGGGCTGCTTTGAACTTGAGGATAGCGGCGCGCATTTCGCCTACGGTCTTGAAGCTGAGCACGTCGAGGCCAGCGTCATACGCCTGCCGAAACTTGGTGACGTAGTACTTCACCGATGGCGGAGCTGGGTTGACCTTCGCCCCAGCCTTTGGCCTGCCAGCCGTCTTTGACCACCCAGCCTCCTGGTAAGAGATCTCGAACTGCTCGTTGGCCTGCTCTTTGGTCTTGCAGTCCGTCTCAACCAGGAAGGACAGGATCTGCCCGCCGAGGCTTTCCTTCTTGTCGTCGTTGGTGCCGAGCGATTTGAATATTTTCGTTAGTTTGTTGGTCATGGTGTGTTACCTGCTGCTCGTATCTGCCGCCAGAGTCGTCATCTATGAAGGTCTCTACTGCTGCGGCACAGGCAAGTGCCTGGTCCCTTGAGTATAGATCTGTTCTGCAAAGACGCAACAAGAAATGTTTCCTGTCTCTATCACAAGGTTTCCTAAAAGCATTGCTTAATTCAATTCACATAAATACTATGGGCATGCCAACACTTTCTAACCCCATTGGGAGCAACACATGGATATCGGTAAATCAATTCGCGTCGCCCTGGCACAGAAGAACATCAGGCGCGCAGACCTGGCTGGAAAGCTTGGCTGTGTACGCTCGAACGTTACGCAGATGTGCACCACGGGGAAGGTGCGCAGCGAAACCCTGAAAAGGCTCGCGGATATTTTCGAGATGTCGGTCAGCGACTTCATCAAGCTGGGCGAGGACTGATCATGGCAGCGCTCCCCTATCTTCAGCTTTACCCGGCTGATTATCTGGCGGATACAGCGCACCTGAACGCTGCTCAGCATGGCGCTTACCTGCTGTTGATCATGAACTACTGGCAAACAGGAGCACCGCTCAAGGATTCCAACGTTCGTTTAGCGAACGTTGCGAGGATGTCCAAAGATGAGTGGATCGAGACCCGAGAACTGCTCGAAGAGTTCTTCGAAATCAGGGATGGAGAGTGGATACATCATCGAATTGAGCGAGACCTTTCTGAAGTTTACGCAAAAAGTAAAAATGCCAGCACCGCTGGGAAGGCCAGCGCAGAGGCCCGCCGCATCAAACGTTTAACGACCGTTCCAACGAACGTTCAACGGAACGTCAACCATACAGATACAGATACAGATACAGATAAAGATCAAAAGCCCTTGTCGTTGGAAGAGCCCAACGACGGGATAAAGAAATCGAAGATCACCTATTCGGAAATCCAGAAGGCCTACAACGAGACATGCGGTCATATCCTGCCTAAGTGCATCGCCATGACCGACAAGCGGAAAACGAAGGTTAGGTCGATGGGGGCTCTGGACGTAGGAGGACAGAAACCTTTCAGGGACATGGGGATCGAGTTCTGGATCGCTTACTTCAACGACGCCCTTCTCGACCCGTTCAAGACCGGAACCAATGATCGGGGATGGAAGGCTGACTTCGACTTCCTGACCAACCCAAACAACGCGCTGAAGATTTTGGAGAAAACCGATGGAGCATGAACGCCCGTTGTATTCGATCGAGGCTGAGCACGGCGTGCTGGGTGCTTTGATGATCAAGCCGGAGATGTCCGAAGAGATCGGATCATTCTTGCAGGCATCGCACTTCAGCAACGACGACAACGCGACCCTCTACACCATGATCCTGCTGGAACGCAGCAAGGGCCGCCGGCCTGATCCGATCACCTTGCACGACTACCGGCCGGAACTGCCGAGCGGTGCCATGACCATGGCTTACGCCGCCGAGATTCAGATCGGTGTACCAAGCGCATCGAACGGGATTCGTTATGCCCGTGTGGTGCATGAGCGATTCAAGGCTCGCCAGCTCCAGGAGGCTGCATTCACCATCAGCGAACTTGCCGCCAGCACCGGCAGCATCTCCGAGCAAGTCGCATCAGCTCAGGCCCTGCTGATGAGCCTGGCATCCGATGACGAACGACCTGACGTTGTGACGATGGGTTCGCTTCTCCCCGGCGTGTTCGACAAGATTGATGAGTACGCCAACCGAGACCCCAATCAACCGCTCGAGGTCGATGGCGTGAAGTTCGGCCTCAAGCCTCTGGACGTGATCATCAAGAGCTGTCGGCCAGGGAACATGGTGGTGGTCGCTGGCCGTCCAGGTACTGGGAAGACCGTCCTGGGTCTTCAGGCTGCTGACGAAACGGCCGTCAACGAAGGCCATGGTGCGCTGGTGTTCTCGCTCGAGATGGAAGGGGCTGAGCTCGCAAGGCGATCGATCTCGGCGAACAGCGGCGTGTTGCAGGACGCGCTAGACGGAACCAAGATGACTGTCGATGACGATTGGCCAAAACTAACGTCCGCCTTCAACAAGCTGATGCACGCCGACTACCGGCTGTGCGACAAGGGCGCCCTACCGTTCAGCAGGATCGCTTCGATCGCTCGCTTCCAGCACCGCATGAAGCCGCTACGCCTGATCGTGATCGACTACATCGGGCTGATACCACCAGAGCCAGGAAGCCGGTTGTTCAACCGTACCGCGGAGCTCGGCTTCGTCTCCCGAGGGATCAAGGCGCTGGCCAAAGAGCTGAAGGTCGCGATCATCGTCTTGGCCCAGCTGAACCGTGGGATCGAGGGGCGGCTCGTCAAGCGCCCGCAGATGTCAGACCTGCGCGACTGCGGCGACATCGAGCAAGACGCCGACATCATCATCTTCGCCCACCGTGACGAGACCACCGAGGCCGGCAAGGACGGGATCACCGAGATCTACGTCGAGAAGGCCAGGCACGCCAAGACCGGTCACTGCCAACTCCAGTTCCGTGGCGAGATCGCAAAGTTCGTCCCGGCGAAGATGAAGTATTACGGCGACACTGAGGCGCCAGCGCGCCGATCAACTACGAAGGACCTGCTCGGGGGTGCGAGACCATGAAAAACAAGCCCCATATTAAATTTCGACGCAGTAAATTCCGAACCTTAACGGGCTGGGTCTGCGCTGGCGGGCTTGATGCCGATGGTTTTGGCCGAACCCCGGCCGAGGCATACGAAGCGTGGAAGATGAACCACATCCCTTTCTGACCAACGCAAGGACCTGAACATGACCAGCAAGATCGAAACGACCAAGCGTGAAATGTACCGGGCGCTCGCCGCGCTCAAGGCCGGCGGCCGGTGGCTGCTGAAGAAACAGATCGGCGAGCACCTGAAAAATTGCCCGGTGATGTTGCAGTCTGCTGTATGGAGCAGCAACGCCGAGTACAACCAGTTCTACGATGAAAAAGGATTGGTCAAAACTCACCTTTGGCACGCGTTCAATGATCTGATCTACAGTGACAGCGGTTACGGGCAGTGCCGCATGGAGTACGACGATCAGGAGAACTACCTGACAGACCCTTGGAATGACGATACCCGCTGCGATCATTGCTACGCAGCTTGGCGAGTGATCCAAGACCGCAAGGATGTTCGGCAGAAGCTTGGCTCAGCTCGGCGCGCGATCCGCGCCTTGGGTAAGTCTGCGATGAAGGTGGCGCCATGATCATTCCGCTGTTCGCCATCCTGTTCATGCTCCAGAACATCTACCGAGGGCCGAAGAAATGAAGCCAGTCAGACACCTTTCGTGTGCAACCTGCAAAACCGGGTGCATCGAATACAGCGGCGAGTCCGACGAGATCCACTGCGCCGAGTGCGCACAGCAGAAGGCCATGGAGTACTTCGGGTTCAGTAAGCATGCATCCCCAGCAATGCTACCGACCTACATGTTCGAGAACGTGCTCGATGAGATGGATCGGCTCATGGGCAGGGAGGTGAAGTCAAGGCCGCGCGATTGGGCCAAGCCAAAGCTGGCTCCGCCACCAACCACCGAACCGCGGAGCAGGCCATCACCGCACAGACCTTGCCGGCACTCTGGATCTGAGTTGTTCGGCGCGTTCGTGTTTGTCGCCTTCAGCTTCGGCTTGGGGTTTTTTCTTGGATGGGTTGCGCGGGGTGGGGCATGAGGCCGGTCGTGATCGTGGTGACGTACAACGCGGCATCAGGTGCCTATCGGTGCGAAGGCATGTTCTCCGACTGCTTCGCCACCGGCACAGGCAAGACCCAAGAGCAGGCAATCGCGAAATGGCGGCAGGCGACAGGCTACACAGGCGAGGTGAAGCGATGAGCGAGGTTTTCATCCTGATCCCCGGCGATCCTTTCGGGAAGCAGTCGGTGCGCGTATCCATGCGCGCAGGGTTCGCCGTGAAGTACATGCCGAAGGAAACGGTCGAATACGAGAGGAAGTGCGGCCTTGAAGCGATGTTGACGGCCAGGCTGGGGGATTACGAGTTCGAAGGGCCAATGCCGGTAATGCGCGGCCCTGTCGAGCTCAAGCTGCAAATCTTCTTCCCGATCCCCGTGTCTTGGAGCAAGAAGAAAAAGGAGATGGCAAGGCTCGGACAGATCGTCCCGACCAAAAAACCCGACAGCTCGAACGTCCTGAAGTCGGTCGAGGACGGGTTCAACGAGATCGTTTGGCTTGATGATTGCTACGTGGTCGACCACCACATCACCAAGCGGTTTTCGGACAACCCATGCGTGATCGCCGTCGTAACCCCGCTTGACCTGATCGCCTGCTGACCGTAATCTCGCCAACAGCAGACCTGAAGCGCTTGGTCACGCCTCACACAGGTCCGGTCTGCCGAATGGCCCACGATAAGGGCCCACGAATTTAGCGGGGTGAGAGCAGCCTGGTAGCTCGTCGGGCTCATAACCCGAAGGTCGCCGGTTCAAATCCGGCCCCCGCTACCACTCCAACCAACGCCAAGTGCCCGCAGATGCGGAAACCGTCTTTATCGATGTGCCAACCGGTGACTGAGTGGTTTAAGGTTGAAATAGTGCCCATGCCGTGCACGGCGTGCATCGCGAGTTCGAATCTCGCCCTGTTGGCACATCGATGCAGATGGAAGATCCACGTATCGGGCTGAAGCCGTAGATCCGCGCAAGCGGGGAGGATAGGGGAAGAACACCGAGAATCTGCATCACCTCTTCAGGACTCCATCAGGCTTAGCCTCAACCCTCACCGGTTGGGGCTTTTTTTTCGTCTGCCGTAAGATGGCCGAAACCACCGAGGATTCGCCCATGATCGAAGTCAAGGCCACCAGCAACATCGAGCAGCTGAGCAGGGCATTGCGCGAACTGGGCGAGAAGCAGCTGCCGAAGACACTTGCACGGGCAGCCACCCTGACGGCCTACGAGGTCCGAGACAAGATCCTCGAGCACGTGACCAAGGACTTCGACAGGCCAACCCAAGTCACGATCAAATCGCTCTACGTCAAAGCAGCCAACCCAAAGAACCAAACGGCCAGGGTCTGGTTCAAGGACGCCTTCAACAGCGGTATTCCCGCCGACAAGTACCTACAGCCACAGGTGCAGGGCGGAGAACGCGGCCACAAGCGTTTTGAGAAGGCTCTGATCGCAAGGGGTCTCATGACCTCAAGTGAATACGCAATCCCCACCAAGGACGTGCTGGACGCCTTCGGCAACGTCAAAGGCGGGTTATCCCTCAAGATACTTTCAGGGCTTGGCGCTGCTGAGACCGTATCGGGGGTCACTGCCAACGCCTCAGGCTCTCGACGGTCCAAGAAGAAAGGCAACGCGAGACGCTTCTTCATCGCCAAAATCGCTAACACCAGGGGGATATGGGAGCGCAAGAACACGGCCTTCGGTGTCGGCATCCGCCCTGTATTCGTCTTCGTGTCCAAGGCGCCGACCTACCAGAAGCGGCTGGACTTCTTCGTCATCTCGGAGAAGGTCGTGGCCGACCGCTACCTGACCAACTTCGGAAGGGCCATCGATGACGCGATCAAATGGGCGAAGGAGAAGAAATGAGAACGGGTCGCGGGTGTGGTGCCGTGCCGCACCAAAGGGGGGGCGGTTTAGGTTCTTCCCAGGGGTGGGGCCGGTCACGGGTTATTCGCGCCCCGCACTTTTTTTAGATTTTGAGGAAATTAACAGTTAACTGATTTGGGGTATGCTGCGAGCACTGACCAGTTAACGGTGTGCAAAATGGGATGGATCACGCAGAAGCAATTCGCGGCAATCGTTGGTGTTTCGGCGCCGGCGGTGTGCAACTCGCTTAAGCGTGGAAGGCTGGCGGGGGCGACCAGGGTGACGGAGACCGGTCGCGTTGAGATCGATCAGGAGCTTGGCGAAAAGCTCTGGCACCAGAACAACGGGCGGCCTGACCTGGCCGGGCAGAAGACCGGGGCGCGCGGACCGGCACCGATCCAGCAAGCGCCCGCTCCCACAGTGGAGACCAAGCAGCCAAAGGCCAAGGCCGCGAAAAAGGTTGTGGCCGCTCCCACAGACAAGCCGCCGCTGAAAGCGCAGCCAGGCACCAAGGCCAAAGCGAAGGCGCAGACCGCGAAGGGCGAAACCCCACCAGAGAAAAAGGCGCTGCCAGGGGCAGATGTCGCTGAGTGGGATCTTCCTGATCAATTCGTTTCCCGCCGTCGCGCCGAACACTTCAAGGCGCTGCAGGCTGAGCTGGATTACCGCATCGACGCCAAGGAATACGTTCTTGTTGAAGACGTGGCAAAGCAGGTCGAGCAGGAATACACGGCTGTCGTGCGCCGGATGCGCGCCATCAAAGTGACCCTGGCCCCGGAACTGTGCGACCTGTTTGGCGATGCCGACCTGATCCAAGTGCAGGCATTGATCGATCAGCACATCAACGAAGCCCTGACGGAGTTATCAGACCCTCATGCTCTTACAGCGACTGAAACAGGCCCGCCAGGTTCTGCGGCCACCGCCTGATCTCAATCTTCCGGACTGGGCTGACGCGCACCGGCACCTATCGCCGGAGGCATCGAGCACACCGGGCAAGTGGCGAACCTCTCGCGTGGAGGCGGCCCGCGGCCCGATGGAAGCGGTGACAGATCCGACCGTGCATATCATCACCGTGATGTGCTGCACCCAATTCATGAAGACCGAGCTGATCCTGAACACCATCGCTTTCTTCACGCACCAGGACCCCTCGCCAATCATCGTCATGCAGCCGACTGTTCACGCGGCCGAGGCGTTCAGCAAGGATCGGATCGCCCCAATGTTCCGTGATAGCCCTGTCCTGAAGGGCATCTTGGCCACCAACAAGTCGCGCGACGGCGGAAACACAATCCTGCACAAGCAATTCGCAGGCGGCCACCTGACGATGGTTGGGGCGAATGCCCCCGGTGATCTCGCGATGCGGCCTGTACGCGTGGTGCTTTGCGACGAAACCGACAAGTACCCAGGCAGCGCCGGCGATGAGGGTGATCCGATCGCCGTGCTCAGCGAACGGTCGGCGACCTTCTGGAACTGGAAGCAGATCCGCACCTGCTCGCCCACCCTTGAGCCAGACGAAGACGGCAACGGCAGCCGCATTGCCATGTCATACGAGGAAAGCGACAAGCGCATCTTCTGCCCTCAGTGTCCGCATTGCGGCGAGCGCGGGGAGATGCTTTGGCATGATGTGCAGTGGCCAGAGGGTCGGCCTGATCTCGCGCTCTACCATTGCCCGGCCTGCTCGAAGCCATGGACCGAGACCGAGCGCAAGCGCGCCATCAAGGCCACCCGCTTCTTGCCAAACCGTGGATGGGTGGCGACAGCGCCATTCGCCGGTCACGCCGGGTTCAAGGTGAACAAACTGGCCAGCCCTTGGGAGTCGGTCAGCAAGCTTGCCGTGAAGTTCGTTGCATCGAAGCGCTCGCCCGAGCTCTTGAAGGTGTTCCTCAACACCCAGTTGGCCGAGACCTGGAAAGAACAGGGTGAGTCACCCGACTGGAAAAAGCTTTACGACCGCCGCGAGGACTACCCGCTCGGCGTCGTTCCCCGCAAAGGCTTGGTCATCACTGCGGCTGCCGACGTTCAGCGCGGCCCGGGCGGCGGTGAAAACGGATGGATCGAGGTAGTCACCTACGCTTGGGGTCGCAACCTCGAGCGATGGGTTATCGATCACCAACAGTTCCACGGCGACACCAGCGACAACACGAAGCCAGGCGGCCCGTGGGAAAAGCTCAAGGCCTTACGCGAATCCTATTACCCGCACGAACACGCAGGCGTTGCCATCCCTATCAGCGTCATGGCGGTGGACTCCGGCGACCAAACACAGACGGTCTATGACTGGTGCGCTTCCCAGCCGCAAGGAACCGTGATGGCGGTAAAGGGTCACGCCAACGGTTCGATCCTTGTCAGCAGCGCCAAGCCGATTCAGATCAAGGCCAACGGGAAGCGGGTGGCCAGACAGAGCAAGCTGTGGAACATCTCGCTGAACATTGCGAAGTCCGAGCTGTACCAGCAGCTGAAGTACACCGTAGATCCGGACGATTCGGACGCACCACTCGGCCGAGGCTTCATCCACTTCCCCGAACTTGACCAGGAATTCTTTGAGCAGATGTGCTCTGAGCAAATGGTCATGAAGCGGGTAAAGGGGCGCCAAGTTCAGGAGTGGCATAAAATCAGGCCGCGAAATGAGGTCCTCGACTGCACGATCTACAACCGAGCAGCCGCAAACCTGATAGGAATTGACACTTGGTCAGAAGAAAACTGGCGATCTATCGAAGATTCATTGGGGATAGACGACCGCCAGGAATCGGAAGAAAGTGCAGAAAAGCCCACTAGACGTAAGTCTAACTACTGGAAAGGCCGCAGATAATGGCAGATCTTGAGTACCAACCCGTAACGATGGAAAACTACCTGGAGCTGAGAGCCGCCATTATCGAAGGCGCTCAGTCGGTCAGTTACTCCCACCCAGGCGGCAACAAGTCCGTCACCTACCGCAGCCTTGACGATATGTGGCGGATTCTCCGGTTTTTGGCCATGGAATTGGGGCTGAAATCTACCGGGCCACGCCGCACATACGCCTCTGTTTCGAAGGGATACGGCCCGCGCAGCTGCGGGAATACCACCCAAGGCGGCGAATGCGACCCGAATTTCGGCGTTGATGGGCGGTGCTGCCCATGAATCTCTTCGATGCAGTGGTCTCGGCGTACAACCCTGTCGCCGGATTGAAGCGGGCGATGGCCCGCAAGGCACTTCGCGGCTTCGAGGCTGCCAGCCGTGGGCGCCGAACGGATGGCTGGCGTACCACCGGCAGCGATGCCAACAGCGAAATCGGCAAAGGCCAGGGCTTGCTGCGTGACCGAGCCAGGGCCATGCGCCGTGACAACCCATACGCAGAGCGTGGGATCTCGGCGATCGCCTCGAACACCGTGGGTTACGGCATCGTCCCTGATCCAAAGGGCCGCGCACGCCAGAAGAAGAAAGCGTTGGCGCTGTGGGCTCAGTGGGCCGAGACCGCCGCCTGCGATGCCACGGGCATGGGCGACTTCTACGGGATCCAGAACCTTGCAATGCAGAGCATTGCGGAAAGCGGCGAGGTCCTGATCCGCCGGGTATGGACGCCAGGCAAGAACGTCGTCAACTTCCAGATCCAGATACTCGAGGCCGACCACCTGGACGACTCGAAGAACTATGCGCTTGGCGATGGCAGCTACATCGAGCAGGGCATCGAGTACAACGCCGCCGGCGAGCGCACGCACTTCTGGCTTTTCCCGCAGCACCCTGGCGGAACCATCAAGTCGTTGAAGGCCGGCACTGTCAGCGAGCAGGTTCCCGCCGAGGACGTCGCTCATATCTTCCTGCGCAAGCGGCCAGGCCAGACGCGCGGTTATTCGTGGATGGCTCCGGTAATTCTGCGCATGCGGAACTTCGACGAGATGGAGGACGCGGTCATCGAGCAGGCCAAGGTTGCTGCCTGCTTTGCTGCGATCATCAACCAAGACGACACGAGCATGGGCGGCCCGGCCAAAGAAAAGCCCTCGATGATCGAGCGCCTCGAGCCTGGTCTGATTGAGCGGATGGGTGTCGGCGAGTCCGTTACCTTCGGCACGCCACCGACGTTCAACGGGTACGACTCGTACAGCAAGCAGTCATTGCGCGCCACGTCGGTTGGCCTTGGCGTTCCGTATGAAGTCCTCACTGGCGATCTCAACGGCGTCAGCTTCACCAGTGGCCGGATGGGCTGGCTCGAGTTCGGGCGCAACATCGACGTGTGGCGCTGGCAGATGCTGGTTCCTCAACTCTGCTCCCGCGTCTGGTCCTGGTTCAACGAAGCGGCGAACCTGAGCGCCAACGGCTGGCCCGAGTTCATCCCTGCTGGCTGGGTTGCTCCGCGCCGCGACCTGATCGACCCGACCAAGGAGCTTGACGCTCTCGAGAAGGAAATGCGGATCGGTGCATTGAGTTACAGCGGGATGTTGAAAGAGCGAGGCATCAACGACACCCAGGCGCACGTAGACCAGATCGTCGACGACAATAAAATCATCGATTCAGCAAATCTGACGTTTGATTCTGATCCTCGCAAAGTGGCCAAGGCTGGCGCTGGTGTTGCTCCTAATCCAGTTGCTGATACACTCCCCGAAACCGAAGGGGCCTCCTAATGGGAATGCAACGGAAAAGCAAGGTCAATTTGCCGCAGCGTTCGACGCGTGCGGCTTTCGTTCCTTCTACGATTGATGCCGAAGCCCGTACAGTCCAGATCGTTTGGACCACTGGCGCTGAGGGTGAGCGTTGCGAATGGGACGGCGAGGTCTACCTCGAATCCTTACGGGTCGACGACAAGAGTATTCGGATGGGCCGTCTCAACGCTGGCGCTCCAGTCCTCGACGCTCACCAATCCTACGAACTGCGGAACCAGATCGGCGTTGTCGAGAAGGCATGGATCGAAGGCGGGGAGGGTCATGCCCTTGTCCGCTTCGCCAATACGCCGGAAGTCGAATCGACCTGGATCAAAATCCGTGACGGCATCTGCCGGAACATCTCAGTCGGCTACGTCGTCTATCACTACGAGCGCGTTGCAGGTTTGGACGGCGCTCCTGATCAGATGATTGCAGTCGACTGGGAACCACTCGAAATCAGTTTTGTCCCGGTGCCTTTTGACGCCGGGGCACAAGTCCGCGGCGGCGTGACGCCCCGCACGTTCACCGCTGATGTCACCTATCGAACCAAGGGGAAACCTAAGATGGCACGTTCTATCAAAGTAATTCGCACCGCGCTTACCCAAGCGCGCGCAGCGTTGGTCAAGGCCCGCGAAGTCGCGGACGAGACCAAGATCGAAGAGGCGCAGACCGCGCTGGAAACGATCGAGGCCGAACTCGAGGAAGCGCTCGATACTCTGGACGAAGGCACCGGTGATGCTGGTAGCGGCGAAGACGGTGAAGGCCAGCCCAACGCACCGCCTGGTGGCGAGACCGAAGAGCAGCGCATCGCACGCGAAGCCGCTGATGCTGAAGGCGATACCCCAGAACAACGCGGCGCCAAAGCTGAGCGTCTGCGCATCTCGGCCATTCGTTCGTTCGGTGCCCAGTTCAAGGTTGACACCAAGGTCACTGACGCTCTGGTTGAGCGTGGCATGACTGTCGAGCAGGCCAAGCTGGAATTGCTCACCACTCTGGCCACCCGCCAAGCGGCCATCAACCCGAACGCAGGCGGCACCATGCCCGACAAGAAAATCCAAGAGGTCGCCCGCAACATGGAGGCGGCCATCCTGCACCGCGCCGCGCCGAGCAAGCACAAGATCACGGAAGCTGCCCGTCAGTTCCGCGGCCTGAGCCTTCTCGACATGGCCCGCCATTCCATCGAGATGGCCGGCGGCAACACCCGCGGCATGGACCGTGACGCCATCGCGCGTATGGCCCTGAACGTGACCAGCTTCAGCCAGCAGCGTTCGGTCGGCATGCACAGCACCAGCGACTTCCCGCTGATCCTGGGCAACACCATCAACCGTTCGCTTCGCGCCGCATACGAAGCCATCGAGCAAACCTGGCAGCCGCTTGGCCGTCAGGCAAACTTCGCTGATTTCCGCGAGCGCACCTCTGTCGCGCTTGGCGAAGCCTCCCGTCTGGAGAAAGTTCTCGAGGGTGGTGAATACAAGTACGGCACCCTTCCGGAAGAGGGCACCAAGATCAAGGCAGCCAAGTTCGGCAAGATCATTGCCTTGACCTGGGAAGCTATCGTCAACGACGACCTGAACGCCTTCGACAAGATCCCAACTGCACTGGCCAACAGCGCACGCGAGACCGAGTCCGATCTGATCTGGAACCTGTTCCTGGTCGACCGCAAGTATTCGGACGGCGTGAATATCTTCAACAGCGCACACGGCAACATCGCTGGCGCCGCTGGCCCGCTGAACGTCACCACGTTGCAGGCAGCCCGGACCGCAATGCGCACCCAGAAGGGGATCGACAAGAAAACCTTCATCCGTGTGAATCCGAAGTACCTGGTTGTTGGCCCGCTGAACGAGATGGCGGCCTACCAGTACACCAGCACCGCTTACGTGCCGGTCACTTCGGGCACCATTAACCCGGTCTACAACACCAACCTGATCGTTATCGTCGAACCGCGCATCACCGACTACCGCTGGTTCTTGGTAGGCGAAGGCGTGGATACCTTCGAGTGGGGTTATCTCGACGGTGAAGGCGGCCTGATGACCGACACCCGCGAGGGCTTCGAAGTTGATGGCGTCGAGGTCAAGGCCCGTCTGGTCTTCGGCGCTGACTGGGTCGATTACCGCGGCGCCTACAGCAACGCCGGTACTGCCTAACAATCCTTCCCGCCGCACGGACGCGGCAACCTTTCAGGAGATTCAACCATGCGTTCTTTTTCTCAACCGGGGTCGATCCTCGACCTTATCGTTCCAGCCGGCGGCGTTGTCTCCGGCGTGCCAATCAAGATCGGCGTCTTCCTGGTCGTGCCTCAATGCACCGTCACTGCGGCTGAAGTTACTGCTGCTGGCGCCGGTGTTCTGGAGTTCGCCGGCAAGATCGATGGCGTGTTCGAGCTGAGCAAGATCAGCGCTCAGGCTTGGGCCGAAGGCGATGCAATCTACTGGAACAACACCACCGGCCTGATGACCAACGTATCCGTAACAGGCGTGTTCCTGGCTGGCGCTGCAACCGCAGCCGCAGCCAACCCGACCGCAACCGGCTTCGTTCGTCTGAACCCTGTAACCCTCCCAGCGGCGCAAGCCTAATGGGCTGGTCCGCGATGGCAGATCGTACGCTGCGTAAATCGTTGCGGACCTTTCGTCAGGACCTGGGCGCGCTGTACCGGCGCCCAGGCCAACCTGACGTCGAACTGGAAGACGTCGTTTTCGACGACACCTATTTCGCTGTGGATAACCAGACCGGTGCCGAAGTTTCAAGTCAGCAACCGATCATGGGGGTCCGCACAGAAGACTTGCCTGCCGGCCGGAATAACGCAAAGGACCAGATCCTGATCACCCGCCGCGGCATCGATCACGTATTCACCATCACCAACGTTCAGCCGGACGGCGAAGCAGGCACCACCCTGTTTCTGTCCAAGTCGCCAAGGAAAGTTTAATGCACCCGCGCGCAGTCATCCGCCAGCAGTTCGTTGATCTTCTGAAGGGGCAGACGGACTGCGGCGACAACGTCTTCAAGCAGCGCTCACGCCCTTTCGTTCAGGCAGAGGGCTGGGCCTCAGAGCTTCCGGCGATCATCGTCTACACCAACGACGAATCGGCCAGCGTGTACAACGTGGCCCCGTCCGAGTGGGAGCGTGTGGCCAGCGTGGTGGTAGAGATCCACGTCGCCGCTGACGAAGAGACTGACGACTTCCTCGACAATGTTGCAGAGCAGGTAGAGATCTTGATCTCCCGCTTCAACTGGGAGGATCAGAACATGGGGTTTGGCCTGGGCGGCTCACGCATGAACCTTGTTGAAGCTGGTTCGCAAATCAACGGGGCTTTGTCGATCACCTTCCCCATGACCTACTATTCGGCACTCCCGGACGCCGGCAAGTCTGACGCTCTGGACGACTTCAAGACAGCAGCCAATACCTTTCAGATCGGCACAGCAACCAATGAACAGACGGTGGAAATTCCATGACCCAGACAGTACGCATTAAGCCGGCGGGCGTGCTCTACGTCCGCCACCCGGACAACGGCCACCGCCACCTTGCAGCGGAAGGCGAGGACGTCGTCATGTCCGCATGGTGGCACCGCCGCTTGGCTGACAAAGAAATCGAAATCGTCGAACCGGTTCAGGTGGACTCCACCAAACCACAAACCAAGGAGTCCAAATAAATGGCCATCTCTTTTGACCGGGTGCCGGCAAACCTTCGGGTGCCTGGTGTCTATGCAGAGATCAGCAACACCAACGCGCTCAGCGGCGCACAGCGCTTGGTGTACCGTCGCCTCATCATTGCCACCATGCTTGCCTCCGGCTCGGCTGTGGCGGGGGTCCCAGTCCAGTGCCTGAGCGAACCAGCTGCTGCTGGTCTGTTCGGCGCCGGCTCCGTTGCCCATGGCATGGTCGCTGCTGCGATTGCCAACGACCCATTCACCGATCTGTTTGTGCTGCCGATGGCTGATCCAGTCGCTGGCGTGCAAGCCACTTCGACGCTGACCATTACCGGCAGCGCTACCGCGGCGGGGACTCTGTCGCTCTACGTGGCCGGCCGTCTGGTCCAGGTCGCCATTGCTTCGGCCGACACGCCGACTCTGGCAGCCGGTAAGGTGGTAACAGCCATCACCGCAGCCGTGGGCCTTCCTGTCACCGCAGCCAACACCGCAGGCGTCGTCACCTTCACTGCGCGCAACAAGGGCGCCACCGGCAACGACTTGGAAGTCCGAGCCAACTACAACGGCGAGCCTACTCCGGCCGGTCTGACCTTGGCCTTCACCGACTTCGCTGGCGGCACCGGAAACCCTGACATCACCGCCGCCCTTGCTGCATTGGGTGACGCCTGGTTCCAGGCATGGGCTACCGCCTACACCGACACCACCAACCTGGTCGCGATCGAGACGGACCAATACAACCGTTGGGGTCCGCTGCGCGAATCGGAAGGCCATGTATTCGGCGCTGTCCGTGGCACCTACTCGGCGGTTGCTGCAATCGGTTTGGCCCGCAACAGCGAACACCTTACGCTGGTCCAGAGCATCAAGGAGCCGACCCCCGCTTACGAGAAGGCTGCGGAAACGATGGCCATCTACGCGCAAGCCGTGGCCAACGACCCTGCTCGTCCGGTGCAGAACCTGTCCTACCTGTGGTCCAAGCCTGCGGCTGAAGCTGTCCGCCTGACGATCACCGAGCGCAACGTCCTGCTGTTCGACGGCATCGCTACCACCAAGGTTTCTGCCGGCGGCGTGATGCAGGCCGAGCGTCTGATCACCACCTACAAGACCAACCCAGCCGGCGGCGCTGACGTCTCCTTCCTCGACAGCGAGACCCAGGCTACGTTGCTGTATCTGCGTCACGACCTGAAGGACCGCATCCTCCGCAAGTTCCCACGCAGCAAGCTGGCCGATGATGACAACCGCTTTGGCCCAGGCCAGGACATCGTAACTCCGAAGTCCTTCAAGGCTGAGCTGGTGGCCTGGGCGATGGAGATGAACGAGATCGGCATCATCGAGAACATCGATTCCTTCAAGGCGCTGACTTTCAGCGAGCGCGATGTCAGCGACCGCAACCGCCTGAACAACCTGGTCGTTCCTGACCTGGTCAACCAGCTGCGGATCGTCGCAAACAAAATCCAATTCATTCTGTAAGGGGCGGCAGCCATGGCAGGTAACAGAGTTCGGGGCGGCTTGCTCGCCTTCAAAATCGACGGGGTCTCTTATGCCGCTGTCGGTAACTTCACGTACAACGCGGGTGCTCCGCTGCGTACTGCGCTCATTGGGGCCACCGGGGTTGACGGGTACAGTGAAGCGCCGCAGGCAGCGTTCATTGCTGGCGAGGTGCGTGACGGTTTCGACATCGACACCGAGGCGCTGGTCTCGGCGACTGATGTGACCGCATCGCTTGAACTGGCCAACGGCAAAACCTTCGTCCTGGCCAATGGCTGGTTCGAAGGCGAGGGCACCGGCAACACCCAGGAAGGCAACTTTGCCGTTCGATTCTCCAGCGACAAACGAGGCACTTTCGTATGACCGATAAGGCAGCAGTAACCATCACCCTCGAGTACCCGCTCGAGTTCGCCGACGAAGAGATCGTAGAGATCAAACTTCGCCGCGCGACTGGCAAGGATCTGAAGCTTTCGATGAAGGGCGCCAACCAGGTGCAAGACTCAATCGCCCTGGCTGTTCGTCTGTCCGGTCAGCTCCCTGCGGTTTTCGACATCATGGATGCATCCGACTTAACGGCGGTACTCGATGAAGTGGGAAACTTATTGAAGAGTGGCCAGAAGACTGGCTGACCGGTATGACGTTGTTGCTTGGGGCGGTGCGAGTCGCCCCGAGCGAACTCGACGCCATGGACGCGGACGACTTCGCTTTCTGGCTTGAACGTGCGAAGGAGTGGGGAAGATGGCAGCAGCAGGCGCAGGAGGATCCTTTCCTTTAAGCGTAGTGATCTCGGTGGTCGATAAGATCACCGCGCCACTGAAGGGGATCACATCAGCAATTGGCCGCGTTGGCGGATCACTAAAAGGCCTGGGCGATCGCTCGGGCTTTTCCGTTTTGACCAATGCATTCGGCAAAGTAGGATCGGCAGCCGCCGGCCTGGGCAAGACTGTCTGGGGAATTGGCAAAGCCTTTGCGGGGTTGGCGGCGTCCATGGGCCTGAGTGCTGGCGCGGCGTATGCCGCTGCCCAGTCCTATGCCGACGCCACAGGCGCGATCGGGGACTTGGCCAACCGGACCGGGGCATCGCGCGAGAAAATCCAGGAATGGGGCTACGCTGCGCAGCTCAGCGGGTCGTCTGCCGAAGCTCTGGGCGGCGCCCTGCAGAAGATGAACATCACCATTGGCAACGCAAAAAGCGGTTCGAAGGAGCTGAAGGAGATGTTCAAGGGGCTCGACATCTCGTTCAAGAACGCTAACGGCAGCGCCAAAAGCACCGATGAAATCTTTGAGACTGTCGTGAATCGAATCTCGCGCATCAAGGACCCGGCGCTCCAGGCGAAGGCCGCTGTCACTATCTTCGGCAAGTCAGCAACCGAGCTTCTTCCGATGCTTCAGGGCGGGACCAAGGGTCTTGCTGAGATGTCGGCAGAGGCCAGACGCCTAGGGATAGTGATCGACGAGAGCGGCGTTAAAGCTGGCGAAGAGTTCGGCGACGTCCTCGATCGCATGAAGGCCTCATTCCGTGGCGTCGGCAACACCATAGGCGCGGCTCTGGTCCCGGAGCTGTCCAACCTTGCGACACAGCTCACCGAGACCATCGTCAAGAACTTGCCGAAGATCAAAGAGTTTGCGCAGGAGTTCGCCAAGAACCTTCCCGGCTACATAGAAACCGCAAAAAACAAAGTCGTCGAGCTCTGGGAAAAACTGAAGCCGTTCGGCGATAGGCTGCTGTGGCTCTCCGACAACATCGGTATTTTCAAGACGGCAGCCATTGTCCTTTCTGTCGTGATCGGGGTTCAGCTGGTGAGCAGCATCGTCACGCTGGCTGCAGCGTTCACGACGCTCGGCGGTGCTATCGCCCTCACGCCAATCGGTTGGTTCCTTATCGGGGCGGCAGCGATCGCCGGCGCGGCCTTGCTGATCTACAAAAACTGGGATCAGTTCGCATCCTTCTTCACTGACAAGTTCGACAAGGTGAGATCGGCTTTCAAGGACGGGTTCATCAAGGGGATTTGGAACGCGTGGAAGGAGTTCAACCCGGTCACGATGATCATCGAATCAATCAACGGTCTGGTGAAATTCATCACCGGCGTGGACATTGGCGGAATGATCACGTCGAAAGTGTCCGGCCTGCTCCCTGGCGGTGGCGGTGAATCCGATCCTTCGAGCGTCAACCAGCCGCTGGCCCCAGACCAGAACTACACAGCCGTTCCGGAAGGCGGGCCAATCGCCGCCGGCTTGGCAACCGCGAAGGCAGCGATCACGTTAGACTTTAAAAACTTGCCACCGGGTGTGAGCGTCGAGACCAAGGCAACAAGCGGCGCGAACATCAAGACCAATCAGGGATACTCGATGATGCCAATCCAATGAGCTGGATCGACAGGCTGTTACCGGCCTCCTTCCGCGGTGTTCCCTTCTTCGTCGAGACAAGTGACGCTGAGTTCGGTCGCCGCCAAGTTACGCACACCGCCGCGCTGGTTGACGTGCCGACGCTCGAGGACCTTGGGCGGGCGGCCGACATCTTCCAGATTGAGGGCTACCTCGTCGGCGATGACTATGACCTGGTGCAGGCTGACCTGATCAAGGCCATCCGCGATACGCCAGGCGAAGGCCGGCTTGTCCATCCTCGATACGGCGAAAAGTCTGTCGGGGCGTCGGGCTTCAGGATCCGGCACGACAACAAGGAAGGTCGCGTCTGCCGCTTCACAGTCACGTTCGGGGAGGCCGGAGAGCTCAGCCAGCCAACCGAATCAACCGATGGGCCGAACGTTCTGGCGGGCCGCGCGGAAGCCATCAGCGAAGTGGCAGAAGAGAGCTTTGTCGATCGGTTCACTGCGAACGGTTTTCCTCAGTACGTGCGGGACAGTGCGACGACGACCCTTACCAGCCTTGGCGATTACTTGGCAGCGCCTGCATCGTTCGTCACCGAAACGTACTCTGACGCCTCGGGAGTGTTCACCCGGGTAAACGGATACGCCGCCGGCGCCATCGACTTCGTGAGCGACAACGTCGCTGAATACAGCCAACTCGTCGGTGGGTTTCTCGGCGATATCGACGATCTGATCAGTTCACCAAGCGACCTTGGGTCGAGGATCACCAGGATCATTCGAGGGGTTCGAAGCACTTTCGGGCTGAGCTCTGGCTCAATCCTGTCCGGCATCCTTGCGCTGTTCCCTCGGTCATCGAGCTCGAGCTCTCCTTACACCGCCGGCACGCCGCCGAATCAGGTGCCGACGCCACCGCCTACGCCCGTCCCAGTAACCGCGAGCAGGGCGCAGGTAGCCACCAACCAAGATGCAATCACCCAGCTTGTTCGGCAGACCGTTGCCGCAGAGCTAGGGGTCGTCGCTGTCAGCCAGACATACGAGACGCTGGATGACGCCATTGACGTGCGCGAGGTGGTCGCCCAGACCATCGACATGGAAGCAGAGGTAGCGAAGAGTGACGAGGTCTATGAGCAGCTGGTGCTCGAGCGCGCCGAGGTGATCCAGAACCTTCCGGCCCCAGACCAGTCGGCCGCTCGGGTGGTGCCCTACGAAACTCCTGCCGTCCAGCCTGCGCTGGTCATCGCCCAGAAGCTTTACGACGACGCGTCCAGAGAGTCGCAGATCATCGCCCGCAACCCAATCCGGCACCCTGGCTTTGTCCAAGGTGGCCAAACTCTGCAGGTTCTGAGCGATGGCTGAACAAGTAGCACTGCTAATAAACGGCAAGCAGTACAAGGGCTGGTCTGAGATCTCCCTCAATACTGCAATGGACGCGCTCGCGGGCGCATTCTCCATATCCCTGACTGAGCGCTGGGCCGGCGATGGCCGGACCCCTTCGCAAATTGAGAACTGGCCAATCCTGAACGGCGATGTCTGCCAGGTGACCATTGACGGCGAGACCATCATCGACGGCTATGTCGACCAGTTCCGCCCATCGTTCTCGCCAACTGATCACACGATAGAGATTCAGGGCCGGGATAAGACCTGCGACCTGATCGATTGCTCAGCCTTCCATCAGCCTGACCAGTGGAAGAACCTGGACCTGCTGCAGATCGCCACGATTCTGTGCGCTCCGTTCGGGATCAAGGTTTATACCGAGGTTGATGTCGGCCCGCGCTTCGACGTGATCAAGCTGCAGCAGGGCGAGACGGTGTTTGCCGCGCTAGATCGTCTTGCCAGATTCCGTAAGGTCCTGCTTTCCCCAGGCGTCGCTGGCAGCCTCCTGATCACGCAGGCTGGACGCAACCGTGCAACCGTCAGACTTCAGCAGGGCGTCAACATAAAGAGCGCTGGCGGCGTGCTGGACACATCGCAGCGCTACAGCAACTACATCGTCAAGGGTCAGAACGTTTCCTCGAAGACGAGCGACGGCGAACTCGAGGCGCACGCCGAGGCCCGCGTCACTGACTCTGCCGTTACTAGATACAGGCCCTTGGTGATCATGGCCGAGACCGGCGCCACCAACGGCAGCGCCGCGGACCGTGCGACCTGGGAGGCCAACGTCAGGCTCGGCCGTTCTGCCTCGGCAACGGTGACAGTGCGCGGCTGGCGGCAGGGGCTCACTGGGAAACTCTGGAAACCAAACCTCCTGGTCGGCATCACCTCGCCATTCCTGCGAATGGATGGTGACATGCTGATTCGTCAAGTAACCTACAAGCGATCCGGCAGTTCAGGCACCGAGGCCGAGCTTTCAATCGTCAGCCCTCAAGCGTTCAGCCCAGAACCGCCGGACAAGAAAAAAGAGAAGCGCGCCAAAAATGGCGGGCGAAACATTTGGCGGGAGGCATTGGGCGATGACGAGCCGAGCACTTAACATGTTGGCCAAGGCCGTGACACGCATGATCGTGGACACTCTCGGCCGGCAGACCGCCCAGGTTGAAGTGACGAAGGGCGAGGTCATCGACGATATGGAGCGTATGCAGGACTACGGTCTCAGCAGCAATCCACCAGTTGCCGGCACTGATGCGCTGGTGGCCTTCCTTGGTGGCAGCCGCGAGCAGGGCGTTATCATCCGAATGGAGAACCGGGGCTTCAGGCTCAAGGCTCTTGAGCCTGGCGAGGTTGCGCTCTATGACGACCTGGGCAATGTTTTCAAGCTTGGGCGTGAAGCGGTCGATCTGGTTGCAGTGACCAAGGCGACGGTATCCGGCCCAGATGTTGAAGTGATGGCGACGGCTTCGGCCAAGGTTCAGGTCGGTGCTTCCTCGATCACCGTAACGCCTGGCGCTATCGCGCTCGTTTCCACAGTCCTCACCCACAACGGCAAGAACATCGGTGCAACCCACTACCATGTCGGCAGCCCAAGCACGGCGGTGCCCGTATGAGTGACTATGGCCTGTTCATTGTCGATGACCGCATAGACATGCTGCTCGTCCCGAGCGACATAGCAGGCGATGACGGGCTAGAAACCTCGGTAATCATCAGCCTGTTCAGCGATGCCCGTGCAACTCCAGACATGTTCGAAGCCATCGACAATGACGGTGACCTGCGAGGGTTCTGGGGCGACGTGACAAGCCCTGACGATTCGACTGGCTCGCTGCTCTGGACGATGAAGCGATCGAAGCAACTGACCAGAACGCTGGCCCTTGCCAGGGGCTATTGTCAGACCGCTCTGAAATGGCTGATTGATGACAAGGTCGCCGACCGCGTCGATGTCAGGACCAGCTATCTGGCGCCAGCTTCCGGCGTGATGATCATCGAGGTCGACGTCTACCGTCCAGGATCCGCCAACCCCGTTCAGTACCGCTACGGCTACGAGTGGTCCGCCCAATTACTCAAGGTAAATATCTGATGCCATTCGCACGCCCAACGCTTGAAGAACTGATCAACCGGGTGGCCACGGACATTGCCAGCAGGTTGCCGGGCATGTCCTACTCGCTGCTGCGGAGAAGTCTGGCCGGCGCGCTTGCTCGAGCAGAGGCCGGCGCAGTCCACTCGCTCTATGGCTACCTGGACTTCATCGCTCGGCAAGCCCTGCCGGATACCGCTGAGGATGAATTCCTTCTGCGCTGGGTTGCCATCTGGCTGCCAGAAGGGCGAAAGCCCGCGACGTTCGCCAGCGGCACGGACGCCGTTCAGGTTACTGGCACGGTTGGCACGGTTGTCCCTGAAGACACTTTGTTTGTCCGCGCTGATGGCCAGCAGTACAAGACCACATCGCTCGTTACCCTGTCTGGTGCCACCGCGCTGACCAGCGTTATCGCGATCACTGCCGGGGCGCTCGGCAACTCCGGTGATGGTGTTGGCCTAACTCTGATGCAGCCCGTCACCGGCCTGTCCAGCGCTGCCATCGTCGTTACCCCAGGCGTCACCGGAGGCAATGACCAAGAAACTCTTGAGGCTCTGCAGGCCCGTCTGATCCGCCGCATCCAGCAGCCGCCACAAGGCGGCAGCGCCTCAGACTATGAGACTTGGGCGCTCGAGGTCCCAGGCGTTACTCGGGCCTGGGTGAAGCCGCTCTACCTTGGGGCTGGAACCGTTGCAGTATTCATTGCCAATGACAACGCGGTGACCGCTCCAATTCCTGACGCCGGTACGGTGACTGCTGCACAAGCCTACATCGAAGGCAAGGCGCCGGTGACGGCTGACGTTTCCGTGTTCGCTCCGACCGTCCTTCTAGTGCCGGTATCTGCCAAGCTTTCTCCGAATACGTCGGCAACGCAGGCGGCGGCTGCCGCCGAGATCGACGACCTGTTCCAGCGTGAAGCCGAGCCAGGCGGGACCATACATCTCAGCAAGATACGGGAAGCGGTCAGCGTGGCCAGCGGTATCGTGGATAGCCAGGTTACTGCACCGGTTGCCGATGTGGTTGCTGGGGCTGGCCAGATCCCCGTGCCGGGCACCCTCACATGGAGTCCTTTCTGATGGCTCACTCGGTCGAGGAATACGCCTCCCTACTGAAGAACCTGCTGCCGCCTGGTGTCGCCTTCCCTCGCGAGCCAGGCACAAATATCGAGCAGGTCCTGCTTGGTTGTGCTGTCGAACTGTCCCGCCTGGAAAGTCGCGCGGATGCATTGGCGATAGATGTCAATCCGCTAGATACAAACGAACTCCTTACCGATTGGGAGAGGGCTGCCGGCCTTCCTGACAAGTGCTCCGGCGAGATTGAGTCGACAGTCCAGGGACGCCGCGCCGCGCTAATCGCTAAGCTCACATCCACGGGAGGACAGTCAGAGGCCTACTTCATTGAGGTCGCCGCCGCACTCGGGTACACGATCACGATCACCACGTTCAATCCTTTCCAAGTTGGTCTATCAGCTGTCGGTGACGCGCTAACCAACGGAGCATGGCAATATGCTTGGCAGATCAACGCGCCGGAGACCACCATCGTCTCCTTTAGGGTTGGCCTATCAGCGGTCGGTGAGGCTCTCAGAACTTGGGGCAACGAAATACTAGAGTGCAAAATTCGACAGTTGGCGCCGGCTCACACGGTGCCGATCTTCTCTTACGGAGCTTAAAACATGCATCGCATTGACGGCCCTACAGCGGCACCCGGCGGACTGTTCACGGAAGGCGACCCTGTCGGTGGAGTTCCGGCCACCATCGTTTCTGATGATTGGATGAACGACGTTCAAGAAAACATAATCGCGGTTCTTACGGCTGCCGGTATAGCTCCAGTGAAAGGAACATACACTCAGCTGCTTGACGCTTTGCTTGGTCGGCTTGTTGGGCCGCCACAGATTTTTACCGCTAGCGGAACATTTACCCCAACCGCCGGCGCCAAGATTTTTATCGTCGAGGTTCAGGGCGGTGGCGGTGGCGGCGCAGGATGCCCGGCTACGGCAGCTGCCCAAGTGTCTGCAGGTGGTGGCGGAGCTTCTGGCAGCTACGGCAAAGGACGTTTTACGATTGCGGACATCGGTGCCAGCAAGGCGGTTACGATCGGCGCAGGCGGCGCAGGCGGTGTCGGTGGCGCTGATGGAAGCCCTGGTGGTGCGACTTCGTTTGGCGCCCTTATGAGCGCAGACGGGGGGCTTGGTGGTTTTACAATTGCTGCAGCCGCAAGCGGATCTGCTTTTATCGCCTACGGTGGACCACCAGGAAACCCAGCTACCGGCGGCAGCATTATCAATACCTGCGGAATTACCGGCGGGTTTGGTTACAACGCTCTCGGTGCGCGTGGCGGCAATGGCGCCGGTTCACCTATGGCCAACGGCGGCGGCGGGGCAAAGTCTTCGCTTATCTCTGATGCGGTTGGGTACGCAGCAACGTCGCCTGGTGCAGGTGGAGGCGCCCCAGTAAACGGCGCAAGCACCGCAGCCAAAAATGGCGGCGCTGGTCTTGCGGGTAAAGTCATTGTTTGGGAGCTCTCTTGATGAAGACCTACGCTCGTATTCTGCCAACTGGCATTGTTATTGGTGTCTATGTTCCTACCGAATTCGACGGTGTGCTTAAGCCGGTAGAAGAACTATTCACCCCTGAGTTCGTTTCAGAGCTAACGGATGTTACCGGCTGCGATCCTTTGCCTGTGGTTGGCTTGCTGGGCACCGAAGGGAATGGCGGGTGGTCCTTTGCAGAGCCTGTAGCGCCGCAGCCAACGGATGAAGAGCTGCGGGCCGCCGCCATTGCGAAGCGTGACGTTCTTCTACACGCTGCGAACGAGGCAACCGTAGGTATGGCAGACGCATATATCGCAGAGCTGCTTGAGCCAGAAGATGCAATTATGTTCAAGGCGTATGCCGCTTATAAATACGCACTTAATAAGATCACTTCCCAAGCCGAGTTTCCGCTATCGATAACGTGGCCGGTGCTCCCATCATGATTACCAGTCTTGACTATCTTGACCCGACTTCGACCGAAGACCAGACCGAAGGGTTTCAGGCGTTCCTATTGGCTGCTGCTGGCAAGGAGGCGGAAGTACTCCCCGGGATCTACTTCACCACAGCAAACGAGATTTTTAGCGACACTGAGCTTTGGATGAGGGGAGCAACTTTCAAAGCTCACGCAAACCTGGCGGCGAACCAGGCAATGTTGGTCAATGCGGTTAAGTCCGGATCGGTAAACCAGTACTACGACAAAAACATTATTCTTCACCATGCAACCTTTGATGGCTCCAACTTGCCGTCCCGCACCAACTCATTGCTTGGTTTCTTGAAGTGCAAAGGGGTTCGCCTGTTCGCTCCTGAGATTTGCAACAACAGCTACCAAGGGATCTCCATTGGCGGGAGCTACGACACCAGGGTAATTGATGCGGACATGCATCACCTCGGGCGCCCCGAAGTAACCACTGAGGGCGGCCCTGCGGTATGGGTCGGCAAGACTGGGGATAACTCGCCGAGTGTGCTAACCAAGATTAAGGATTCCAGCTTCCGCGATCTTGAGTGGTCGGCAGCCTACATCACCGGCGTGAACTCGCGCTTCATAGGAAACGATATACAGCGTGTCAAAGAATCGGCCGTGTTCGGCAACGTTGACGGCCTTCACTACCTCGACAACATAACCCGTTACGTCGACCGGAAGAACATATCTGCTTCAGGCGTAGAGCTTGGCGGCAATGACATCATCGTTGCAGACAGTACGATCGAGTATGTGGGAAACAATGCGATAGACCTGAGCGACACCTATCAGGTGGACATCAGCGGCATACACGCCAGGGAGTGCGGCACAGAGCCTTCTCGATACCCACAGGCGTCAGTGGTCAGCATTCGCACAGCCGCGCTAACCTACGTCCAGGCCACCGCAATAACCGTCAGCGGGTGCAACTCGCGCAACGTTTCGAACAACCTCTACGCCTTCGTTACGGTTGGCGGCCCTGGCGTAGCAGCCACTAATATCAGAGTGTCTGACGATAACAATGCGCTGGGCAATATCTACAAAAGCGGTAAGGCGGTGAATTTCGCAGCCGGGAAGCAAGGAGCGAATTGCTACATTGCATCAGGATTGTGATTAAACTGCCGCATAACATCGAATGATAAGCAAGGAATCCGGACGATGAACGAACCCAGCATCTCCGCAATGACAACCTACCTCGGCTGGGTATTCGTTTCGGTGCTTCAAGGTCTACACCCTGGCGCCGCCTGCGGGGCTGCGTTTGGGTGCTTCTTTTTCCTGGCCTTTCCTGACCCGGATAAGCGCCCAGTAATGCGAAAGCTCGCGCTGCTGGCATTCTCCTGGGGGGTCGGCTATTCGCTTGGCACGGCGGCGGCGGGGTCTTTAACCTGGTCGAGCTTTGCAATGTTCGTGGCCGTGTCTTCTTCGGCGCTCGCTGCAACCATCTTCGGCGTTATCAACCTGATGGTCCGGAACGATGGCCCATTGCCTAAGTGGCTTGCAACCATACTCGATCGGGTGCCCTTCCTTAAATCGAGGAACTCCGATGAACCTAAATGACTGGACCCTGTATGGCGAGGTTATTCTAGGGGCTCGCCTGACCCTGCATCTTGTGACGATCTGGTCCATCGTCGCTTACACAAGCGCTCACCGCTCACGCCTGATGCCAACCATCTTGGCCATCATCATTGGTGGCTGCTCTGCTGCGGCAGCGTTCCAGGTTGTGACCGAATGGCGACACCTGATATTCACAACCCAGCCCTGGGTCATGGGGCTGGTCTTCTCGCTGGCAGTTATCTGCATCTGCAGTAAGGGCAACATGGCCAGACCTCTCCGCTTCTTCTACAGGTGACAACGATGGACGCAAAGACCCTCGCCTCAGCAATGAATATCCCAATGGTCCGCGCTGAGAAGTGGGCGTCTTCCGTCACTTCGGGGATGACTGCCGGGAAGATCGTGACTCGCCTATGTGTTGCTGCCTTCCTGGCCCAGATCGGCCATGAGAGTGGGAGCTTGGTTTACACGAAAGAACTCGGCGGCCCTACTTACTTCGCCAGATACGAAGGACGGGAAGACCTCGGCAACACCAAGGAAGGCGATGGCGCAAAGTTCTGCGGGCGCGGCCTGATCCAAGTGACAGGCCGCGACAACTACCGGAAGTGCAGCCTGGCCCTGTTCGGTGATGACCGATTGCTCTCGACGCCTGAGCTGCTTGAACAACCAGAGTGGGCTGTCCGGTCGGCGGTGTGGTACTGGACCAAGCACAACCTGAATGCGCTGGCCGAGGCTGATCGATTCACCGATCTGACCCGCGCTATCAACGGCGGCACCAACGGGCTGGCCGACAGGAAGGAACGCTACAAGCTCGCGCTGTCGGTGCTGAAATGATTCTAGACCTGAAGACAACCCTGTTGGCCGGTGGCGCTGCATTGGCTATCGGCCTTTCTGTCGGCGGCTTCGGCGCATGGGCGGCCAGAGGCTGGCAGGCAGAACGGGATCTATCCGACCTACGCTCAACCTACGACCGCGCCTATGCTGCCTCCAGCGAGCAGGCAAGGGTCAAGGAATCCGAACTCCAATCCATCGCCGACGACCTCCGCGCACGGGTGCCAGATGAAGACCTTCAAACTGATAATGATCGCGCTGCCGCTGATGCTTCTGCTGACGGCCTGCGCATCGCCGCCGGTGTGTACGCCGATTCAGCCGGTTGCGATCCCGCCGCTGAACAGCGAGGCAAGGCAGCTACCTCGGCCGCCGGTCTGCTCTCCGACCTGCTTGCAGAATGCAGCGCAACAAAATCAGCAGTGGCGGCAGCGGCTGACGAATCCTACAAGCGCGCCCTCCGGTGTGAAAGCCAGTACGACCACACCCGTGACGCCTTGAAAAACTCAAATGCACTACAGGGCGGTAGCCAGAAATGAACAACCACACACGGGGCGCCTCGTTCAGCAAGGTCATCACGATCCCTCGATCTATCCCAGACGGATACTTTGTCGGCTGGGTCCCGACCTCGCAGATCCGGCATTACGTGGGGGTGCAGGACGTTGGCGAATTGATCGAAGATCTTTCGTGCACTTGGGCTGACCCCCTGACGACCAGAACCCTGTTCGTCCAGGCCATCGGCACAGACCTGTGGCCAATCACCCGCGCATGCTGGGACATCCTGTTCACGCGCACAGCGGACGACTTCAAGCGGAGTACAAACCTTACTGTGTTCGGCATCGTTGAAGGGGCCACCCAATGAGTGACGATAAGCTGGTCCTGCTGGTCAGAGATGCAACGCCGGCCATGCACCTTACTGATGCTTTGCCCGACGTAGTCACCATGGAAATGGCGGCCGTCATCAAGGGCGACAAAGGAGACGACGGGGATAGCATTTCAGAACATCCATCATTTGGCGATCTGCCGGCAACCGGCGAGACGAACCATATCTACCTGGTTGTAGAGCCTTACACGTCGCACGGCATAACTACGCAAGAATTCAGGTGGACAGGCTCGGAGTACGCTCCGGTGATGACATTCCCCGAGTCGACCGAGTGGGTTCCGGAAAGCCCGAACAACCTTTATTTCACTGCGCCGCGCGTAAGAAGTGTGCTGCTGACTGGCCTCGCTACCGTGACGGCGGCAGCCATATCTGCGACAGATAGCGTGCTCTCTGCATTCGAAAAACTACAGGCGCAGATTTTTGGCAAAGTCGAATCATCTGATCTAGCCAGCGAGGACGATCCGGATAAAGGTTCGGCGCTCGTTTCATACATTGCTAGATGGTCAAATGCCGTTGCACGTTTTCTCACGGACAAACTAGGGGAAAGGGTTTCCCCTTTTGACTTCGGCGCAAAAGGTAATGCCAACTACTGGAGCGGGCAATATTGGAATGGTACTGCATGGTTCGCTGATCCAGCCTTTACTATTCCAGCGGCTTGGTATGAGGATGCGGCATTCACTGTGCCTGCGATCAATGACGGCCCATATATAATGTTGGCGCTAGCCCACCTTGCCAGCATAAACGGTGGCACGCTAGATATGTGCGGGAGAAGGTTTCTAGCGCACGCGATCTCATTTCAAGACAAATACATAACGATCCGCAACGGCGTCATGGTGGAACCATCTGTTCTGGTCGGGCCTGACAATCAGGTTCCAGATGGTCCTACTGGCGGCATGCAGGACTGGCGGGACATGTTCACGAACTTTAAACGGGTTAGATTCGAATACCCATTTAAAGTTACTGAGTCTTCACCAAATAGGCGGTACGACCCTCGACCATCAGGAAACAATGCGCTCATCTTTCAAAGGTCAGCTCTGTGGACAGTTGAGGATTGCGATTTCATAAACTGCGATACGTGCATAAGCACTGTAGCCAAAGATGTTTTTCAGCACGTTCGTCAGTACACCATCATTCATAACAGGATTAACTACTGCAACTATGTATTCAAGGCCGGGTACGTCGAAGGCGGTACAAACCTCCTCCAACACGGCGACTGCAACGTATCAAACAACATGGCCATCCCGTGCCTGATAAAACATTACGATTTTGTCGGGCAGGATGGCGGGGTAGTAGAGGGAAATACCTGTTTCTTTCCTTCATTCCCATTTAGCTACTCGGTAAAAGAGCAAAACATCAGCCTAAGAAGATGCGCGCACATGATGATTTCGGCGAACAACTTATTCGAAGCCGGCACAGAAGGTATAAAGATTGATCAGTGCGGAAGAAACTCAGTAGCCGTCAATCAGATCATATGGCCCGGGCAGCGCCTAGAAAGTAGCGGCATCTATTATGTCAATGGCTCCCTGTCTTCTGATGAATTTATGCTCAGCACCATCGGCACCAACGTCATATGGGACGCCACCAAGTACGGCGTAGAATTTGGCCCAGGTTGCGGGCACGCGGCGGTCGGGACCAATATAATTCGGGGCAGCGGAACCACCACATTCTACAATGGGCCGCCGAAGGTTTTCCCAGTTGGTTACGCAATCTATGCGCCAAACACATCGAAGAAAGTTAATGCTACAGGGAACATATCGGACACCCCTTGCTGGCTAGCATCAGTAGGGGGATGGTTTGCGTCAAACATTGAATCTCCTGACGCCTCTGTTTCGTTTGCCCGCACGAAGTCATCGAAGCTCACGCTAACCTCAACAGCGGCTACTATCGATGTCACCCATTACGATACCGTAGCGTTACAACAACCAAGCGCTGTAAACATCCTGAACTTTGTTTTCACCGGTGATTTCGCCGGACTACCGTCTGACCAAATGGACCGCGAATTGACGCTTATTGCGTTTAACGGGAACAGCACGGTAGTGCATGGCGCGTTCGTCAAACTAAAGGGCGGCGTAAACCGTACTTTAACCACAGCAAACCCGACCATGAAACTTAGATACTTTGCGGGGATATGGTACGAGGTTTAAACTGGTTCTATAAAATAGGGTTATTGGCTTTCGCCTTAGAAGTGGTGCAAGCCCCCATTGCGGGGGCTTTTTGTTGCCTGGTGCTTAGCCCTTGCAGGTGCAAGGCAGTCTGCCCTGGTTGCAGTTGCAGAGTCTGATTGTGTTTTCAGGAATGGTCGGATCTTCAACTACCTTGAAGCCGGCGATGGTAGTTGATTGATTAAGCTCCTTGACCTTGTCGATCAGCGCGACCATACCTTCGTGAAATGCAGCGCGCTTGGTGTAGTGCTTGATGTCGCTATCGCGCAGGCCAGCGTCATCCGCGTAACCCTTCAGGTTGTATACGGCCTTGGCGTGGTACTCGCGAAGCTCGGACAGGTCAACCGATACCGGCGCGGGCTGCGAGGTGAATAGCGGCGTATTGCAGTAGTCCGTCTTCAGCGAGCTACCTGCAATGTTGCGTGGCAGGTTGTGCAGCATCGGATTGTTCGGCTGATCTTCCCGAGGTGACTTGCTGCACAGCAGAAGTTGCTGATCATTCGCCCACGCCACCGGCTCACCCTGCCCACCCTTCAGCCGCTCGATCTCGGCGCGACGTTCGAAGTCTAGATTGATCGCCCGGTTAAGCTTCGATTCAAGTTGGGCGATGGTGGCTTGCAGTTCGGCGAGTTCGGGCGGGGCGGTGTTTTTGAATCGGGTGAATTTATCCGGCTGTCCTTTCCTTAACTCAATACACCCAAGTAGGGTTTCTACCTTGCAGCCTTTCTTGATCGTTGTGTTTGGGGCAACCTTCACGTCACATGGCAGGATAGCCTGCTGGCGCTCGACGACAGGGGCGGCGATACCGTTACATGCGGTACAGGCATGCCCGGCGCCGTCGTATTCGATGCCCGTGCCGTTACAGGTCTTGCACGCTTCAATTTTACTGCTCATTCGCTTGCTCATTTCCGCGACACCCCTTCGTCCAAGCGCAGATCGCTACCGACTCGCTCTGAAACTTCGTTGAACTTTTCCGCAACAGCAAGGCCGAGATCGATACCAAATCTCGCAGCAAGAAGGTCGGCGTACGTGACGACATCGGCCAGTTCTTTTGCCAGCGCTGCTACGCGCTCTTCTGTCAGGCCGTCGCGATCAATCTTCTTGACTACGTTGCAAGCCTCGCCACACTCGCCAGCCATCGCGTTACCCCACCACGGGCCGTCTTTCGATTCCAGCGGGAAGAATGCCTCGTTGCAACGCTGTTCGCTGATTTTGCGGAGATCCTTGAATGACAGCTGCGAGCGCTTTGGCCCGTAACGCATATCCTGCTGACGCTGCTGGTCGTTCCAAATTGCGAGGTCTTCGCAGTCCGCCTCATAAAACGGTTCGCTGATGAACGTGCTGCCGCCCATGCATTGAGCCCCGTGCCAACCACCAGCGTGCCGGCCGATGAGTTTAGCGAGCGCCGTAGAACCGCCACCGTAACGCACGATGTCGCCCACTTTTGGATTGCTCATTGTTCTCATGATTAGCTTGCTCCCGATTCGGCGGGTTCATCAATCAATTCCGCCAACGCTTCGT
>JGI10216J12902_100515259_pt1 | contig 41490 bp, 25 predicted proteins | sample KanNatreferecore_FD_12902 | JGI IMG/M metagenome (IMG submission 12902)
CGCTCCGCGCGCGCCGCACTGGACGCCCACACCCCCGAACGGCGCGCGCGGAGCGACGCGCCCTACCACCGCGCGACGGTTCACGGATTCACTCTGATTGAACTGCTCGTCGTCATTGCCATTATCGCCATCCTCGCGGGTTTGCTCCTGCCTTCGCTGGCCCGCGCCAAGGACAAAGCCAAACAGGTCAATTGCCTCTCCAACGCGCGGCAGCTCGGCCTCAGCGTGATGATGTATGCCGACGATCACGACGAAACGTTTCCGCCTTCCGCTGACTACGGTGCGGCAATGACCGACCCGGAACGCATTTGGCCTGTAAAGGTTTTGCCTTACATCCAGAACACCGAGGTCTTCAGTTGTCCATCCGTGCCGAATCGCGCTTTTCCATCGAACTGGACAGAACGCGGCGTCGGTTCGATCGGTTACACGACGGCGACGGCGTTTGATCCCGCGGGCGTGGAAGGCTTCGCGACATTGACCCGCACATCGATGATCGAGAGTCCGTCGATGGCCCCATTGTTCGGGGACTCAGCGAACGGTCCGACTGCGAGCAAGTATCGCGGCTTCACGTTCGATCCCTACAACGGCCTGCCGAATGCGCTCGATCCGCGTCTCGGCACGCCGCTCATTTCGCGAAACGATCTGGTGCGGGAACTTGCCACGCTGCCACCCGCCGCGCTCAAACCGCTTCTCGCTCGCCATCTCGGCTCCGTGATTCTGATTCTCGCCGACGGCCACGCCAGTTCTGAAACTCCGGCGGCGATTCTCGCGCAGGACAAGGGCGCGGGTTTGCACTGGAGGTTTCGCCCGAAACCTTGAGGGCAAATGCTGCCCCTGCCGTGACTCAAGGTGAAGCCACCCGATAGAACCGCGACGGGAAATTCGTCGTGTTCGCGTCGATGAACTGGAACAGGCCGGCGCCGTTGGCGGTGTTCGTGGAAATGGGCGCCCACGGCGTCAGCGCCGGAGGATTGAGCAGGTTCGTCGCAGCTTCGATGACGTAAGTCGCGCTGGGGGCGCCGAAGATTTGGAGTTGGATCAAACCGTTGCTCAGCGTGATGGAGGTGAAGGATGCGGGTGTGTTGATGCTCGCGCGCGCGAGAACGATGTCGTTGCCGTCGCCGCCAACGTAGGTGATGCGGAAGAGGAGGCTGTTCAACGTGAACGTCGCACTTTCAGGCAGGCCGACGAACGTGCCAGCAATCGGGTTCGCGCCGATGTTGTTCAGCAGAGTGAACGAGTCGCTGGGTGAGGGCGTGAAGCCGAGGGAGAGTTCGAGCGTGCAGTTGGTCAGCGCGACGTTGCTCGCGACGAGTTGATCGTGGCCAGTGCCGGGCGCCGTTCCGTTGAGTTCAAGGCGCAGCGTGATGTTCGACTCAACGACGAGCGAAGCACAGGTGAGAATGCCTGGCGCGTTAACCCCCGGCGCGAGCACAGAGTTCACCGCCTGGTCGTGGGCACGGATGGCACCGACACGGCCAACGCCTTCGAAGCTCGAGGAAAAGGACAAGGTTCCGCCGATGACGATTCCCATTCCGGGATACTCGCCCACGATGATCTGGCGCCCCGCAAACATTTCGATCGTGCCGGAAAAGTTCCCGCCACCGGTGAAGAAATTCGTCGCGATACCCCCGAGTTGCATCCGCCCTGCGCCGTTAATGGGACCATTGAATTCCATCCGCGGGCTGGCCACCTGGAGCAAGGCGTTCGTGCTGGCGATCGTCAGCGGCGCGGCCATCGCGTTCGTACCATTTGCAAAATCGAGCCGCCCCGCGAGTGTGATGGGTTCGGTCAAAGTCATGGGCCGGCGCAGAATCAGCGAGGCGTTTTCGCCGATGAACGTTCCGGCCGCCGGGTCACCGAGACCATTGGTTTGATCCATGAAAACAGTCACGGCCCCGGAGAACATAGTGGGACCTGAATAGGAATTGTTCGTCCGCAGGTTCAATTGGCCGAAACCAAAACCACCATTGCTGAAGATCAGTCCACCGGCGCCCGCGTACGGACCGACGAACTCGAAACCACCTCCCGTCAACAGGAGGTCATTTCCACTGTTAGTAATGCCACCGCGGAGAACCATCAGGTTGAATCCATTCGACAACATCAGCGGCGCGGCCATCGTGATTGGCATTGTAAGCACGTTCGAGTTGGCGAAGCTTTGATCGAAGATGCCATCGGTGAGCGTGATCGGGTTGCCCCCAAGGAAAAAATTGTTGCCGAAACCGAAACCCGTAAAACGGATCCGGCTAAAGGTTGTATTGGCAGGGAAATCATTTTGGACCACGAGCTTCGCCGTGATGTTGCTGAATACCAGTTCGTCGCCGGGCACTGGCGCGAAACCACAAAGCCAATTGGCGGCTGTTGTCCAATTCGAATCCGAGCCACTGCCGGTCCAGATATTCACCAGACCTTTGTGTGGCGTCATCGTCAGTACCACGTCGTTGCCATCGCCACCGTTATAGCTGATTTGGAGCACAGCGCAGTTCGTGATGAACCCGCCTTCCGGCAAACCGGCAAAAGTTCCGGTCACAGGGCTGGCACTGTCGTTGCGAATGATGGTGAAACTGGCGCCCGGCGAGGGAGTAAAACCGCCTTGGATCAATTGCAGCGCCGCGTTTTCCAAACGCACGACACCACCGACGCGCAGTTGATCGTAATCTGCTCCCGGCGCCGGGCCGTTGACACTCACCACAAACGCAGCCGTGTTGCTCAGCGTTGCGCTCCCGGCCACGCGCAAAATTCCTGGAGCTCCAGGCGCACCGGGCGACACCACTCCACGCGCCGCGAGACTGCCCACTTCGCCGCTGCCGCCGAGCGTTGAGTTCGTTTCCGTAAAGAAAGCACTGTCGGAGGCAAAGCCATTCACGAGCAGCGTGCCTCCGTTCAGGCGTGTGCCGCCGGTGTGAAAACTGTCCCCGTTCAAAATCACCGTGGAGGAGCTGCCTGGAAAGTTAATGGCGAGATCCCCTGAGCCAGACAAAGGACCGCTGATGTTTAGCGTGCCGAATGTGGCGCGCATGCTTGCCAGCGGCCCAACAATTGAGACGGGCCCGGTGAGGGTGTGGCTGGAGAGCGCTTCGATCGCTCCGCTGAGGCTGATCGCATTCGAGAGCACGGAGCCTGCAGCGTTAAGTTGCAAAACCGCGGGAGTCGCCACCGTCACGAGATTTGTCGGAGGTCCGAATGCACCCATGGCATTGAGCCGGACCGTGCCGGTTTGAATGAGTGAGGCGCCGGTAAAGGTGTTGGTGGCGCTCAACTGCACGAAACTTCCAGCGCTTGTGAATCCGCCTGTACCGCTGATTGGTCCCGCAAACGTCGTCGAACCGGAGCCCACCGGGTTGAGAGTAAAGCCACCGTTGTTGACCGCGCCGTTGAAACGCAGGCTGCCCGGCGACTGGGCCGTGAGCGGTGCGCCGCTGCCCAAAGTAATCGGAAGATTCAAAGTCGTGTTGGCTCCGTTGGTGTCCACGACAAGGCCGGCCGCGATCACGATGGCGTTGCCATTGATGGTAAATCCGCCGCCGCTCAAGTTCGGGATTCCCGTGAAGCGCAGGCTGTTGAATGAAGTGCCGGCAACGAAGTTATTGATGTTGGTGCGCTGGTCCGCTTCGCGCGAAAAGACGAGGTCAGCGCCGGGTGAAGGCGCGGCGTCGTTGAGCCAGTTCGACGCCGTCAGCCAATTCGAATCCGCGCCGCCGCCGTCCCAAACGACGCCTGGAAAACTCTGGCTGATAACGCGCAGCGCCACGTCGTTGCCGTCCACGGCGAAATAATCGATCTGCCAGAGAAACGCGCCGCGCGTGAACGTGGCATTTTGCGGCAGCCCCGCGAATGTCCCGGTCACAGCGCCGGGCGTGTCCTTGCGAATGATGACGAATGTGCTGCCAATCGGCGCCGACACGGTGATGTCCAGTAAGAGTTGTGCGCCGCCGAGATTCACCGGGCCGCTCACGCGCAATTGATCGTGATTCGTTCCGGCCGTCGTGCCGTCGATGTCCACGTCAAGGCGAGTCGCCGCATCGAAGTTGAGGGCGCCATTGACTTGCAACAAACCTGGTGTCGTGAGCGTGCCCACGCCAAGAGTGGCGCCGGTTGAACTCAATGATCCGATTTGGCCGCCTGCGGTCAGCACGGTGTTGCTGCTGAGAAGGACCGCGCCCGGCAAATGCGAATTGCTGATAGCAAGGGCGCCGCTTTGAACGAGCGTTGTGCCTGCGTATGTGTTGTCGGCTGCAAGTGTGAGTGAACCGTTTCCGGTTTTGACCAACCCGCCGCTGCCGGAAATCACGCCCGAGATATTGAGGGTCGAGTTGCTGAATGTGTCGATGATCGCGTTGGACGACAACGTCATGGCGCCGCTCCAAACGCCGCCCGTGACGGAAAAATTAGTTGCCCCGACAACGAGTGTTCCGCCGCTGAACGTAAGTGGTTCCGGTACGTTCAGAGAACTTGCTTCGAGCCGCACGACCGATCCCGGCATCAAAGTTGTTCCCGAAGCCGTGCTGCCGAATGCCTGGCTTCTTCTCACAACGACGACGCCTGATTCGACGATCGTTGGCCCGGTGTAAGTATTCGTAGCGTCCAACCGAAGAGTGCCGGTACCGCGCTTCAGCACGCTGCCAGTTCCGCTGATATCCCCGTGAGAGAATACTCCGTTCAACCCAATGGTGGTCACGCTCACCTCGCCATTGCCGTCGATGGTGAGTTGATGGCCGTCCGTAAAGATTTTCACCATAGCCACGTCCGCGTTTTGGGCTACGAAGGACTGGTCGGCCAACAGGCGAATGGGTGTGTGGATGAAGGGCGGAAAGTCAAAGTTCGTAACCAGGATTCCTGACAGTAGAGGAACTTCATTACCAGCCGGACTTGGCCGTGTAACTGTCCCGGTCCCGAAACGCAGGCTGTCGAAGAAAATCGAGGAGGGCGGAAAGTCGTTGAAGGCCAGTCCACTGATGTCACCGGGAAACACCAAAGCGTCGCCCGCGGACGGCGCCACGTTTCCCTGCCAGTTCGCCGGATTCGACCAATTGGTGTTCGCGCCGCCGCCACCGGTCCAGACACGCGTGATGCCAGTCGGTTGAAGACTGAGTCGTGTCAGGACCACGTCGTTGCCATCTCCGCCAGCGTAGTTCACCTGCCAATTCCCTAAGCCGCTTACGAACGTGCCGCCTTGCGGAACGCCAGCGAACGTGCCGATCACCGGGTCGGCACCATCGTTGTCGATGATCACGAACGTGCTGCCCAATGCTGGCGTGAAACCGAGAGAAATCGCTGGTGGATTGCCGGAGAGCGACACGGTTCCAGAAACATTTAGTTGATCGTAGCCCGTTGCAGGCGCGGGACTGTCGAGGTCGAGGAGCAACGTGCTGCCCGCTTGAAGAGACAAATTACCGACCATTCGAAGAATGCCGGGCGCATTCGGAAGGCCCGGTGCGATGTTGCCACTGGCAGTCACCGCTGCAACGATGCCCGTGCCGCCAAGCGTCGCGGCGTTGCTGATGATGACTGGGCTGTTGGTGTGAATGGAATTGGCCAACAACGTTCCAGCCTGGATAAGTGTCGAACCGGCGAACGTGTTTGCCGCTGCGAGCGTCAATGTGCCGGCGCCTGTCTTGACCAACGTGCCGCTCCCGCCGATCAGGGCGGTCAGCCGCAGCGCACCATTCGCACCCACATCAAAAATGCCTTCAGGCGCGATCAGAGTTATCGGCCCGCTCCAGGTGTTGTTGGTGGTGGTTCCGCTGTTCAACGTGCCGGCGAACGTCAGCGGTTCTCCCCAGTTGTGTGAACTGGAAATCAAAACGAGCGAAGCGCCTTCCGCCACAGTCGTGCCGGCGGCGGCACCGCCAAGGCTGAAGGTGGAATTCACTTCCAGCGAGCCGGCCTGCACGTCGAGCGGTCCGGTGAATGTAGTGGCAACGTTGAAGCGCAGCGGGCCACTGCCTCGCTTCACGAGAGCGCCGCTGCCGGAAACGTCCCCCTCGACCGTGAATGATCCATTGCCATCAAAAACGAGTTGATGCCCATCTGTGATTACGGTCGTCACGCGCAGACCGGACGGCCCGGTGTTGCTGAAAATTTGATCACTGAACAATTCAATGGGCACCGTGAAGCTCGGCCCGAAGGTTGCGTTTGTGACCACGATGCCATTGTCGAGGAATACCGGCGTGGTCCCAAAAATCCGGTAACGGCATTGTCCGTCACCGAAGATGAATCGATCAAAGATCGTGCCCGCAGCCAAATCGTAAACGTTCGTCTTCTGCACATCGGGCAGCGTGCCGGAGAAGAACAGCGCGTCACCGGGCGACGGAAGGATGTTCCCCGACCAGTTCGTCGGATTCGACCAGTTCGTGCTGGGGAACGCCGCGCCGGTCCACGCGCGAGTGATTCCCGTCGGTCCAGCGGAGAGAACGGTCAGCACCACATCGTTGCCCGTTCCGCCGACGTAACTGATGCGAAACAGAACGTTGCTGATGGTCAGAATCGCGCCCTCGGACAGTCCGGCGAAGGTGCCGAGGACTGCACTGGCACCCGCCTGGTCGATGATCGTAAACGTGTTCCCGGCAACAGGCGTGAAGTTCAGATCGACCTGCAACGTCGCGTTGCTGAGCACGACAGTGCTGGATGCGTTCGTGATAGAGATTTGATCGTGGGTGATTCCGGGCACGGTACCGTTGAGTTTCACTTCGAGAATCGAACCATTCGTTAAACGGAGTTCGTTGCCGATGCTCAGTCGGTTAGGATCGGGAAGGTCACCGGCCGTCAGCGTGCTTCCGGTGGCGCATTGAACTTGGCGGACGTAGCCAAAACCGCTGAGCGTCGTTCCTGACGCCATCATTACGCGGCCGGTGACCGCTCCGCCAACGAACAACGATCCTTCGTTGATGAAGTTCGTTTTCGTGAGCGTGTTCGTTCCGAGAATGCTGAGTTCGCCGGGGCCGAACTTGGTGAGTTGGCCGCTACCCGTAATGGGACCGGCTGTGACGATTGGCCCCTGCGTTACGAACTGGATGTCATTGGTCAATGCATCGATCGCTGCGAAAACATTTAACGTGCCGCTGCTGTTGGCCGCACCTATTTGCAGGTCGGCATCCGCGGCGATGGGCGTGCGCACGGTCGCTATTCCATTGCCATTCGTTGCGGTGAGTCCGTTTAACAAAGTGATGCCACTGCCGCGCAAATCGTAGCCACCCGCGCCGATTAGAATCGAATCGAAGATGGCAGGCGGGAAGTCATTGGTGTTGAGCAATCGGGCTGCGCCCGGCGGGAAATACAGACTGTCCCCGCCTTGCGGTCGCGTGCCACCAACCCAGTTTGCAGCGTTCAACCAGAAATTATTCGGGCCCGCACCGCTCCAGGTCCGAGCGACGCCGGAAGCGATGCTCGTGACTTTGGTAAGCGTCACGTCGTTGCCCGTGCCGCCGACGTAACTGATGCGAAGCAACTGGCCGCCGCCAGCAGTGATCACAGCACCTTCCGGCAAACCATTGAAATGGCCGAGCACTGCATTCGCGCCCGTGTTGTCGATGATCGTGATGCTGGTTCCCGCCGCTGGCACGAAGTTGAGCGTGACTTGAAGCGCGCAGTTCGTGATCCGCGTCGTTCTCCCGACGCGGAGTTCGTCACGGAGAATCCCAGGCACGGTGCCGCTGATTTCGAGTTGCAGCGTGCCGCCGAGCAGCGAAAGATCGTTCGTGATGACCAATCGGCCAACAAAGTTTGAAACAGGGCCGGGATTCAACGTCGCAGCAGCATTCGACAAGGTGACGTTGGCCACCGTTCCTGTTCCGCCCAGCAACCCGCCTGTCAGCACGACGGGTGACGTATTGAATCTTCCATCCACGATGAGCGCGCCATTGGCGACGGTGAAAGTTCCGGTCGCGGAATTCGTCCCTTGAAAGAGCCAGACGCCGCTACCGCTCTTCCGAATATTTCCCGCGCCGCTGATTGTTCCCGAAAAATTCGTGAAGCCGCCGCCACCCATCGTGAGAAGGTTCGTGCCTGAGTTGCCCAGCACGACACGACCCGGCGGCGTGCCGGGCGATGGCCAGTCCGCAGGAAAAGCAATCGTCTCGTTCTTATTGTTCAGATCGAGCACCGAGTCATCCGTCAGCACTACGGTGCGCGTGCCGCCCAGTTGATCGTCCGCGTTCAATCGCACCGTGGAATCCTGGATGACACGCAGGCGGCTCACCGTCGCGGCTACGCCCGATGGCTTGTCGAGAATCCAGGTGACTCCGCCCGAGACGAAGTCTTCAGCCGTGGACGAGTTGCCCGACGTGTTCGCCTCCGCGCCTGAAAAAATAATCGTGCCTGGCCCGCTGATGCCCAGGCCCTCACCTGGCACGTCGTTCACCGTGCCATGAATGCGCAGAGTCGCGTTCGTGCGAGCAGTGAAACCAGCCGCGAAATCCGTCAATGAAACCGCCCCTGCCCAGGTGCTGGTTCCTCCATCGGCAATAAGATCGGAGAAGAGACCCATGCTCAGCGCTTTATTGGTGACGGAAACGTTCGTGTTCAGCAGCACGTTGGCGTTGCTGATAGTGACGCCGAAGTTCGTGCTGCCGAGACTGGAGAAATGGCCGAGCCGGAGGCTGCCATTCGTGATCAGCACCAGACCGCTGAACGAATTGGAAGCGGCGAGAAGCAATTCACCTGAACCGCCCTTGGTGATGTCGCCGGTCCCGAACAGAGGCGACGCCACGCGATTCGTTCCGCTCCCGGTCCAGCGGAGATCGTTGCCGTTCAGGTTCAGGCTTCCCGCGAACACGAGCACAGCGCGACCCAGCAAGCCGCCATTGCTGAAGGTTTGGCTGGCACGCAGCAACATTGGCGTCGCAAACACATTCGTCCCTTCACGATTCGTCGCCACGATGCCGCCGCTCAAGCCAATCGCCCCGCCGCTGAAGACATAATTCGATCCCGCAAAAAAAATCGTGTCGTAATTCGTCACACCGAGGTTGTTGACGCTCGATTTGTTGCCGGCGATGACGGGGAAGAACAGGTCATCGCTATTATTCGGGAGGAGAAAGCCTGACCAATTCGTAACGTTGTTCCAGAACGGCCCAGTGCCTCCGACGGCGTTTCCCACCCACGTGCGCGTGGCACCACTGGCAGGCAAGCAGGCCGCGAGGCAAAGGCCAGTGAGCAATGCAAGACGAGCCGGGCGCATCACGCCGGTTTGACGAATCTTGTTCTCTGGAAAAAGCATAGAAATTCCATCGCTATTCGCACGCGGAGTTTGTTCGGGCTGTGCTGATTCATATCCAAAATCATGATTCGATGCGAGTGAAGAATTCACGGGAATGGCACCAGCCCAACTTATTTCCCTGCTGAGGCTTAAGCATTGATCCCCTTGTGCCGAAGAACACGGTGTGACCGTCGCCGAGACTGAACCAGTATCGATTGCGCGAAATGCCCACGCTGCCCATGAGGCGGGGAGGATCGATCTGCCTTCCACTATTCTCCTCATCGAAGACGAATTGCAGGTGGTGGCGTCGGTCTATGACGGTTTGCCATGCGACCGGATTACTTCGGTGCGCCACGGCGGCGAAGCGCTGGAAAAAGTCAAACAAGACTCGTTCGACGTCGTGCTCATCGATCTCGGATTGCCGGACATGGATGGCATCGAGGTCTTGCGCGCGTTGAAGGCTTCAACCGATACGGCGCACATACCGGTCGTCGTGCTGACAGCGCGCGGCGCGGTGGAGGAGAAGGTGCGCGCGTTCCAGCTCGGCGCGCACGATTTCATGACGAAGCCGTTCAGCGTTCCGGAATTGAAGGCGCGCATCGCCGCGGCCACGCGCGCTAAAAGAACGCACGACACTCTCGTGGCGCGCACCCGCGAATTCGAAGCGGCGCGCGACGCGGCGGAGGCGGCGGCGCGCGGCAAGAGCGAGTTCGTGGCGAACATGAGCCATGAAATTCGCACGCCGATGAACGGCGTCATCGCCATGACCGGCCTTCTGCTGCGAACGGAACTCACGCCCGAACAGCGCGATTACGTGGAGACGATTCGAACGAGCGGAGAATCGTTGCTCACCATCATCAACGACATTTTGAACATTTCGAAAATCCAATCAGGAAAACTGGAACTGGAAAAGCGGCCTTTCTCGCTCTGCGCGTGCGTCGAGGCGTCGGTCGATGTGCTGGGGGCGAAAGCCGCGGAAAAGAAGATCGAGCTGGCGTGCGAAATCGCTCCCGAAGTGTACGACACGATCACAGGGGACGAAACGCGCCTGCGGCAGGTGCTCATCAATCTCCTGAGCAACGCCGTCAAGTTCACTCACAATGGTGAAGTGATTCTCACGGTGAAAGTCGATGACTCGAGCCCGTTCGTCCTGAATCAACGGAGCGTGTTGAACGGAGAAGCGCCCAACCAGTTTCTTCAGTTTGCCGTGCGGGACACGGGCATCGGCGTGCCGCCAGATCGGCTCCAAAAACTTTTTCAGCCATTTGTCCAGGCGGGCAGTTCGACGGAGCGCGAGTACGGCGGCACAGGCCTGGGCCTCGCCATCTGCAAAGGTCTCGTTGAATTGATGGGAGGGCATCTCTGGGCCGAGAGCACACCGGGCGCAGGCTCGACTTTCCTGTTCACCATGCCGCTGCCCGGCACGGCGGCGCCATCGGCAGCTGCACCGCGGCCGTTTACCGGCAAGCGCGTGATGATTGGAATGATGAACGCCGCCGTCGCTTCGATTGTGGAACGGGCGGCCCTGCGCTGGGGTGCCGCGGCGTCCGTGCCGTCCGACACAATGACCGCGGTGGGCCAATTGAGCGGCGGCTCTTTGGACGCAGCCATTCTGGACACAAATCTTGCCGCCAATCCTGCCATCGTGGATGCGCTGAAACCCGGCAAGACGCCGATCGTCATTGTCACTCCGCTGGGAATCGAACCGCAAGGCGGGCCGAACAGTTCAGTTCCGAAACGAATCATCAGCTCGCCGATCAAACCCTCCCTCCTCCGGAATGCGTTGACGGAGCTTTTCGAGAAACGCGCCTTGCAACCGGCCGCGGCCTCAGCAGCGAAACCGGGTGGAAGCACGGCGCCGAAGGTGGAAAACAATCTCGCGCAACGCCTGCCGCTGAAAATCCTCGTCACGGACGACAATGTCATCAACCAAAAGGTGGCTTCGAAATTATTGCAGCAATTTGGATACGCGGCGGACATCGCCTCCAACGGCGCGGAAGCAGTCGGAGCGCTGGAAAAGAAACCCTACGACATCGTTTTCATGGACGTGCAAATGCCGGGCATGGATGGGTTGGAGACGACGAAGCGCATCCGGGAGATGGAAATCCGCGCGCAACGCAAGCCGGCCAGAATCATCGCCATGACGGCCAACGCGATGATCGGCGACCGCGACAAATGCCTGGCGGCCGGCATGGATGATTATCTCGCGAAACCCGTGCGGCCAGAAGGGCTGCAAGCCGCCATCGAACGAAATGCCACGGCAAAAGCTTCGAGTGCCGAGCCAGGAGTTTCGAACTCCGAACTCCGAGCTCCGAAACCCGAAACTCCAAACCCGAATACCACTATGATAACATCTGCACCCGCGCCGGCCCTTCCGGGAACTCCCGCGCCCGCCACGACGCCAGCGGCACAAACGCCCATCGCGGTGTTGAGCGACGCGGAATTGATCGACATGGATCACCTTGTCGAGTTTTCGGGCGGCTCCCGCACGAGCCTGATCGAAATCACTGATTTGTATTTCACGCAAACAAGCGAGCAACTGGATCGTCTGGAGGCGGCGTTCAAAGAACAGGACGCGGCCGCAGTGGCCCGCATCGCCCATAGTTCCGCGGGCGCGAGCGGCGTGTGCGGCATTCTCGCGATGGAATCGCTCTTCCGCCGCGCGGAACGGTTCGGCAAAGAAAACCGCGTGGCTGATGCGATGGCCCTGTTGCCGGAATTGCGCCAGAACTTCGAACGCGTGAAAATCTTGCTCCTAAACTCGCGTCAGAATCTGCCGCTGTCCTAAAGAAATGGCATTATGAAGAAAGTTTTGATCATCGAAGACGATCCCATCGTCTCGCACATTTATCGGAGCCGCCTGGAAAAAGAGGGTTTCGAGGTGGAACTGGCGGCGGACGGCCAGGCTGGATATTACCGGCTCTACGAGGCGAAACCAGACGCCCTGTTGCTCGACCTGATGCTGCCGAAGCTCAACGGAATCGATCTGTTGAAAAAAATCCGCGCGATGCGCGAGTTCGAGAAGCTTCCGGTGGTGGTCTTCACGAACGCTTACGTGGCCAACATGATCCACGAATCGTTTTCAGCCGGAGCGTCGGCCGTGTACAACAAATCTACGGTGACTCCGCGGCAGATCATCGATGTGCTGACGCAGCTTTTGAACCCGCAACCCGAAGGCGAGGCCGCTGCGCAGCAGGCGAGCGGGACCGCCGCCTCCGCAACCCCGGCCGCGACCACCGCCAGCGGGGAAGCGAATGCCAGCCTGATGAACAGCGCGGACGATTCCGCGTTCCAGAAGGAGCTCATGAAGAGCTTCGAGCAGACGAGCCAGGCGTCGGTCATCGAGATGCGCAAACTGTTGCAGGAAATCAGCAAGGGTAGCGAGGCCACACGCGCGACACAGGTCGAACAACTTTACCGCAAAGTCCGCTCGTTTTCCGCCAATGCCGGAATGGCAGGTCTACCGTATCTCGCCAAGATGGGCGCCGCGACCGAAGCGCTCATGAAAGAGATGGTGGACAAGCCCAAAACCGTTACGGCTTCCACCTTGCGCACCACGGCCCACGCCATCGACTTCTTTTCTGAACTGAGCAAACCGGGAGTGTCCACGAACCCCGCGGAGGACACACCCATCGACATCCTGATCGTTGATGACGAAATGCTCTCGCGCCGTGCCATTGTCTATGCGCTGGAGAAAGCGTTTCTGAAAGCAACGCCGGTCGAAGACGGGGAAGCTGCGCTGGCGAAAGCCCACGGCACCAAGTTCGATTTGATCTTTCTCGATGTGAACATGCCCGGCATGGACGGATTTCAGTTGTGCGACAAGCTCCGGCAATTGGGGCCGAACAAAACGACACCTGTGATTTTTGTGACGGCCAGTTCGGATTTTCAGGTGCGCGCGCAGTCCACGCTCCGGGGTGCCAGCGATTTGATCGCCAAGCCATTCATGTTCATCGAGTTGACGGTCAAAGCGCTTACGTTCGCGATGCGGCACCGCATTGAAACACAACGGCAGGCGCGCGCGAACGCTTCGGTGCGCCCAATGGTTCCGCCGGTCGAAAAGGCGGAGTTGATCATGTAACCCAGCACGGTGAGGCCGCCAAAGCGCGTTTCACCGTAAGAAAGACGAGGAGCAGCAGGCGATGAATCCAGGACCTGAACCAGCCGTGCATCCACTGCGGGCCGCCGCGGCGGAGCTGGCGCCCGCGCCGTCGCTTGAATGCGTCGCACGCGACCGGCTGCTCCGGCTCGTTCTCGGCCTGGCCTTCGTTCACGCCGTGGCCGCCTTTGGCTATCTTCTGAAGCCGGGGACCTGGGACCTGGCTGACCCGCTCACGATGTTGGAAGACGTGCCCTGGAGCCGTATCACTTCATTCGTTCTCGCCACTGCGTCCGCATTCTTCCTTTTTATCCTGCGCCTGTTGTTGCCGCGATTGCCTCTGCGCTGGGCGCATCCACTCGGCACGTTCGTTTCCACGCTGGTGGTCGTGAACGCTCTCGGCTGGTTCACCATCGAAAACACGCCCGAGAGAACCGTTCCAGTCGCCTTCGCCGTCTTTGGCGCTGGATGTCTCCTCTTCACGACGCGTTCGTTGGTGCTGGTCATCATAGTGGCAGTGGGCGGTTGGTTCTGTTTTGCGCGACAGGCCAACTTCACGCTGGGCTGGTTCAATTTCGGCGGTGCGCTCGGCGGCGCCTGCCTGGTCTCGCTGCTGTTTCAGCGACTGCACCTGCAAACCATCAAACAAATGCTGCGGACCACAGTCGAGTTCCCGCAGTCCGTCCCGACCGCGCCCATCGTGGAAGCCGCAGTGGCGGCGGAGCACGACGAACGGTTTCGTCGCTGGTACGAGGCCACGTTCGAAGGCATTGCCATTCACGAGAAGGGTGTGATTCTGGAAGCCAATCAGGCACTGGCCACGCTCCTCCGCTGCGAGGCGGCGTCATTGAACGGACAGAACCTTCTCGACTGGTTCACGCGCGCGTCTCGCAACGTCATCGAGGAAAGCATTCTCCTCGGAAATTTCCGGCCTTTCGAAGCCGTCGCGCGGCGCTCGGACAAAACCGAACTTCATCTGGAACTGTTCACCAAGCGCATGAGCTACGGCGGCAAAGACGTGATGGTCACGGCCTTTCGCGACATCACGGAACGCCAGCGCGCCGCCGCCGCGTTGAACGCGGAACAGGGCCGGCTGCAACAGCAATATCAACGGCAGCTTGCGCTCGCGCGGCTGGCCGTGAACATCGGCGAAGCCACCGAAGTCTCTCGCGTGCTGGACTGCGTGGCCGAAACGGGAGCGACCGTGTTGCCGGCCAGCGGCGGTGCATGTCTGTTCGTCCACGATCAGGATCAGTTCGCCCTCGCGGCCTCACACATTCCCCTCGCTGGGAAACTGGGCTTTGAACCCCTGGCGCAATTGGCCCGCGTCGCGGATTGGATTCGCGACAATCGAGAAACGTTCGTCGCGTCGAATATTACTCGTGACGATCCGTTTCACGTGAACCAGCCGGTTGCCTTCGTCACCGCTTACGTCGGTGTGCCGTTGCTGGACGGGCACCGGCTGCTCGGAATTTTCTTCGTTCTGGAAACGGAAGAAGCGCGGCACTTCAAGCCCGATGAAATGGATTTCATCAACGAGCTCGCCAGCCGCGCCGCCATGGCCATCGCCAAGGCCCGTCTTTACGAGCAATTGAGCGAAGCCAACCGCCGTCTGGAAAAACAAAGTGCGCTGTTGCTCGTGCAGAACGAACAACTCGCGCGCGCCAAGGCGCAGGCCGAAACTGCCAGCGACGCCAAATCGGAATTCCTGGCCAAGATCAGCCATGAGTTGCGCACGCCCATGAACGGCGTCATTGGCATGACCGATTATCTCCTCACCACTGACCTCAATGCCGATCAGCGCGAAAGCGCCGAGACCGTGCGGGACAGCGCGGAGCGGTTGATGGTGCAAATCGATCGCATCCTGGACTTTTCGCGCCTGGAAACCGGGACGTTCGCTTCGGCGCGCATGGAATTCGATGTGCGCGAACTCGTCCGCAATCTCATTGCAAAAAGCGAAGTGTGCCGAGGCGACAAGCCGATTACGTTGCAGTCTTCGGTAGAGGAGAGCCTGCCCCATCGCCTGCGTGGCGATGCCATGGCGTTGCAACGCGCGCTCTGGAACCTGCTCGATAACGCAGTGCGATTCACCGAACGCGGGGAAGTCGGCTTGAGCGCCACGTGCGAAGGCGCGGATTCCGGCAACGTGACGGTGAAGTTCACGGTCCGTGACACCGGTCCTGGCATTTCCGGCCCGGCGCGCCAGTCTTTGTTCGATTCTTTCGCGCAAGCCGACAATTCTCTTTCTCGCGGCCACGAAGGACTGGGCCTCGGATTGGCCACGACGAAACGCCTCGTCGAACGCATGCAGGGGAAGATTGCCGTCGAGAGCAAAGTGGGAGAAGGATCGGTGTTCTCGATTCTGGCGTCCTTCGAATCTGTTGAACCGGTTGGCGCTGCCGCGACACCGACGCCACAGCCCGTTGACCGATTGAATTAGCGGTTCACGATTCGTCGTGAATGGCTGGCCTTCATCCTCGGCGAACGCCAATTCGACAGTCAGAATTCCCTGCGCAAGCGCCGCAGCCGCCAGAAAAAAACTCCGAAGAAGATCAATCCGCAACCATTGACGCCCATCGTGTAGCCGAGCTTGTAAGCGCGGCCCGTGTTGTTCGTGGCGTAAATCGCGACATCGTGGCCGAAGATAAGATTGGGCATCGTCATGGGCATGAGCGCGCCTTGAAGAACGCCACGCGGGAAGCCGGCTGGCTCCGCCCGTTTCTCGAACGCAGCATGGACGCGGTTGAGGGTCCAGCCAATCGAGAAGCCGATGGCGAGAATGACGGCGAGCCGGAAGAGGATTCGCAGCAGGCGCGTGCTCCAGGGAGTCTTTTCGGGCAAAGGCATGGCGTTTATCGTAAGCACGCTCCGTCCATTACGCCAGCGCGCTGGAAGGAAGCGCACGTGACCGGGGAAACCCGGATATGTTCTAACGGTAAGTGCCGTGTTGTCCTCGGCCAATCGTGCTGCTAAAAGCAGTTGAATCAACCATGACCAGACGCGATGGATAGAGGCTTATGCGACTTCGCTTTCAACAAGCAGCCTCGGCGGCCATAACCGCTTTGCTGTTGTTTGCCGGCGGCGCTAGTGCGGCTGCGCTCAAGAACACGGCCACCACGGCCGTTCATTACGTGCTCCGTGATGACGACGGGAATTCGCTGCCGGACGCGCTCAATCAGACTTTCACGCTGCGCGGCGTGCTCACGCTCCGTCCGTTCCGCACGAACGGCGTGTGGTTCACCTACTTTCAGGACGACACGGGCGGGCTGCGGCTGGTGGACAGAAGCGGGCGCCGCCTTGGCTCCGTCACGTCGGACACGCCGAATTTCAACGAAGGCGACGAGATTTTTGTGCGTGGCTCGCTCAAGCACACGGACGTGGACGAGTTGCAGGTCGAAGAGGTGCAGATGGTGCGCGACGGTGAAGTGCCCCGGCCGCGCGATGCCTGGGCGGCGGAGTTGCGCAACAATCATTTTCCGTCGCAGCTTGTTCGCGTCACGGGAGAGATTGGGCGGACCAATCGTGGGTTCGACGTAAGCTTTTTTCTGCGGGACGAGACGGGCGATGCGTTCCTCGTCCTGAAACCGGAATTCGTGGCGGACAAAGGCGAACTGGGCGACCACCTGTGGAAAGGCGGCAAGGCTGAAGTGGTGGGCATCGCTTACCGGGACACGAACGCGCCGGCCGCGGCCGGCCTGTCGTTGCTCGTGCGCAAGTCATCCGACGTGGAATTTCTTCCCGAACCGCCGCCGCCGCCGTCGCGCGTGCCGCTTTATTTCGCGCTGGGTGCGGCGGGGTTGCTTGGAGTTCTCGCGTTTTATTTTTGGGAAAAGCGCGGCATCGCCGAGAAGCGGACGCGTGAGGTTTCGCAGTTGTTGCACGAATTGAAACGCTCGCAAGCAGAGATCAAAAAGCAGGCGAGCTTTGCGCAATTGAATCCGAACCCGGTGCTGGAACTTTTTGCCGACGGTACGCTGACTTACTGGAATGAAGCCGCCCGGGAAATGTCCAGGTCGCTGGGCTGCGAATCGGTCCGGGATATCCTGCCGAATGGCGCCGCCGATATCGTCACGAAATGCCTCGCGGCGCCCAACGCGCGACAAGTCAGCGAAGTGAAATTGAATGGACGGACGATTTCGTGGGCATTCTTTGCCATTCCGGAAATTACTTCGGTACACGCCTATGCCCAGGACAATACCGACCAGCTCAGCCTGGAAGCGCAGTTGCGCCAGGCGCAGAAGATCGAATCGGTCGGCCAGCTCGCCGCGGGTGTGGCGCACGATTTCAACAACATGCTCGCCGTCATTCAGGGTTACACGAGCCTGACCCTCATGCGCAGCGATTTGCCGGCGAAAGCGACCGAACCGTTAAACGAAATTCTGAGCGCGGCCGAACGCGCCAGCAACCTGACGCGCCAGTTGCTCACGTTCAGCCGCAAACAAGTGATCGAGCCGCGCACGCTCGACATGAACGAGGTCGTCGCGAACCTGAACAAAATGTTGCGCCGGCTGATCGGCGAGGACGTGCGTTTGAAGTTCACGCGCGGTGAAACGCAAGCGTTGGTCCATGCCGATCCGGGAATGATTGAGCAGGTGGTCATGAATCTGGCCATCAACGCACGCGATGCCATGCCCGATGGCGGCGACCTTTCTCTGTCCGTGGAAAACATTTCGTTGACGGAAGCGCAGGCCGCGCAGCGGTTCGAAGCGCGCGCGGGAGATTTCGTGCGCATTACGGTGGCGGACACCGGCTGCGGCATGGATGAGGCCACGATGAAGCGCATCTTCGAGCCATTCTTCACGACGAAGGAGCCTGGCAAAGGCACCGGCCTCGGACTCGCGACCGTGCATGGCATTGTGAAACAGCACGGCGGCTGGGTCGAAGTCAGCAGCCAGCCGGACAAGGGAGCGACGTTCCGAATTTATTTTCCCGCCGCGAAAGACGCTGTGCCGATCGCCAGCGACAAAGTCATCCGGCTGCCGGTCGCAGGCGGAACGGAAACCATTCTGGTGGTGGAAGACGACCCGTCGGTGCGCAAACTCGCGCGCGGGGTGCTCGAAGAATATGGCTACGGCGTTTACGACGCGTCATCAGCGGTCGAGGCCATCGCGATCTGGCGTCAACACGGCGCGGACATCCGCCTGCTTTTCACGGACATCGTTTTGCCTGACGGCATGAGCGGCTGGACACTGGCCGAGACGCTGCTACGGGAAAACGAGCAACTGAAAGTCATTTACTCCACTGGTTTCGATTCGGAGACATTGGGGCGGCGGGTCGATCCTCAGTGCGAGCACCTCGTGCTGCGCAAGCCGTATCCCATTCAGGCCCTGGTCAGTGCCGTGCGCAGTTGTTTGGACAACGTGCCGGCCGTGCAGGCGCTGGGGACTTCAGAGATTTCTTAAGGAAATTTCAACGCCAGGACATGAGGCGCAAGGAAAGAACGGGAAGCCTCGACCTTCTCGTTAGCGATTCCCTTTCGTCTGAATTCTCGGCGTTCCTTGCGTTACATTCTGGAGCACAGCTTCTTTGACTTCGATCCCGGCCCGTTTATCGTTTCGTAATGGTTCGAGGGGACGAAAGACACCCAGAGGAAAAGAAGTGAAATCGCCGGAAGCATTACCGAACAGCATCAACCTTCCTTTCGTCGAGGGGCTTTACAGCGATTACAAGCGCGACGCCGCCTCGGTGCCGGACGACTGGCGCGCATATTTTGGGAGGCTGGAAAACGGCGATGGCACAGCGGAAGTGAAACTCGGCCCATCGTTCCGTCCCGCGAGTTTGTTTCATTCTGCGGACAGCGCGCGCAGCGGCGTGGCGGGTTTGCAGGACCGCGTGGACCAGCTCATTCGCGCCTATCGAATGCGTGGGCACATGGTTGCGCGCATTGACCCGCTTGGACGCGCGCGTCCTGTTCCGCCCGAACTCGATCCGGCTTACTACAACTTCCGCGACGCCGACATGCAGCGGCGCTTCTCCGCGCAGTCGATGCAGCTCGGCGAAGAGTTGACGCTCGCGCAAATCATCGAACGCCTGCGCAACACCTACTGCCGCTCCATTGGCGTCGAATACATGCACATCGATGACGTTCACATTCGCCGCTGGCTCCAGGCGCGGATGGAACGCACTGAAAACCGCCTCGCTCTCACGCGCGAGGAACAGTTGCGCATTCTGACGCGGCTCACTTACGCGTCGGTCTTCGAGGAGTTCGTGCGAAAGAAATTCATCGGCGCGAAGAGTTTTTCGCTCGAAGGCTCGGAGAGTTTAATTCCACTGCTGGACCTCGCGATTGAAAAGGCCGGCGAACAGGGCGTGAGTGAAATCGTGCTCGGCATGGCGCACCGCGGCCGCCTCAATGTGCTTGCGAACATTCTGCAAAAACCCGCGCGTCAGATTTTCCGCGAATTCACCGACGCGGATTTCAAAAGCTACACGGGACGCGGTGACGTGAAGTATCACCTCGGCTTCAGCAGCGATTGGCAGACGAGTTCCGGAAATTCCATTCACCTCTCGCTCTGTTTCAACCCGAGCCATCTGGAATTTGTGAACGCCGTCGCGCTCGGGCGAATGCGCGCCAAGCAGGATCGAGTGAACGACGTGCTGGGCGAGCGTGGCTTGCCGATTCTCATTCACGGCGATGCCGCGGTCGCAGGCGAAGGAGTAGTGCAGGAGACGTTGAACATGAGCCAGCTCCGCGGCTACTCAGTCGGCGGCACGCTACACATCGTCGTCAACAATCAGATTGGTTTTACGACCGGGCCGGACGAAGGGCGCTCGACGACTTACGCGACGGACATTTTCAAAATGCTTCAAGTACCGATCTTTCACGTGAACGGCGAGGACCCTGAAGCGGTCGCGCAGTGCGTGCGGCTTGCGCTCGATTTTCGCGCGCAGTATCGGCGCGAGGCAGTCATCGACATGTATGGCTACCGCCGCCACGGGCACAACGAGGCGGACGAGCCGTCCTTCACACAGCCGATGCTCTATCACGCCATCAGTGAGCGGAAGTCGGTGCGCGAGGGTTATCTCGAACATCTGTTCAAGCACAACGGTGTGACCCGCGAGCAGGCCGAGGAAATTGCCGCGGCGCACCGGAACCATCTGGAGCGCGAACTCACGCAGGCGAAACAGGCGGACTATCGTTTGCCGTCCGATGAGTTTCGCGGCATGTGGAGCGCCTATGCCGGCGGCGCTGAAAAGAACGTTCCCGAAGTCCCGACTGGAGTGCCGACGCAAAGGCTCGCGGAGTTGCTCGAAGCGCAGACGCGATTGCCGGAGAACTTCAAACCACATTCCAAGATTCGGAAGTTTCTCGATCATCGCCGGGAGATGGCGGCGGGCAAAGCGCCGCTCGATTGGTCGGCAGCGGAAGCGCTGGCGCTGGCAACGCTGGCAGTCGCGAATCATCCCGTGCGTCTCAGCGGACAGGACACGGAGCGCGGCACGTTCAGTCATCGCCACGCCGTGCTGCACGATTTCGACACGGGCGAGAAATATGTTCCGCTTCAGCATCTCGCGCCGGGTCAGGCGCCCGTGCGCATCTTCAACAGCCCGCTTTCGGAGATCGGGGTGCTGGGATTTGACTACGGCTACAGTCTCGACACGCCGGAAGGTCTGATCGTTTGGGAAGCGCAGTTCGGCGATTTCTGGAACACAGCGCAGGTCATCGTCGATCAATTCATCGCCAGTGCGGAGGCCAAGTGGAAACGGCTGAGCGGCCTCGTGCTGTTGCTGCCACACGGATTCGAAGGCGGCGGGCCGGAACATTCCAGCGCGCGCCTCGAACGGTTCCTCATGCTCGCAGCAGAGGACAATCTTCAAGTAGCGAATCCAACCACGCCCGCGCAGTTCTTCCACGTCTTGCGCCGTCAGGTGTTGCGTCCGTGGCGCAAGCCGCTGGTGGTGATGACGCCCAAGAGTTTGCTGCGCCATCCGCGCGTGTTGTCGCCGTTGAGCGATTTCGCCACCGACGGATTTCAGCGCGTCATTCCGGACAGCCATCCGCAGCGAGAGAACGTGAAGCGCGTGCTGTTGTGCAGCGGCAAGATTTATTACGACCTGGAGAAATCCCGCGAACAGCAGAAGCGCGAGGACGTGGCCATCGTGCGCGTGGAACAATTGTATCCGTTGCGCGAGGAACACCTCGCGCCCGCGCTGGACACGTATCTCGACGGCACGCCCGTTTTCTGGGTTCAGGAGGAGCCGGAGAACATGGGCGCGTGGCGGCACATGTTCCTGACATTTGGAGAACGATTGTTTGAACGGCTTCCGTTCAGCGGCATCACGCGACCAGCCGCTGCATCGCCCGCGACCGGTTCGCACGCCAGCCACGAACGCGAGCAGGAGGAGATCTTGCAACGCGCCTTTAATTCGAAGTGAGAAACCTATGACTATCGAAATCAAAGTCCCTTCGGTCGGTGAATCGGTGAGTGAAGTCACCATCGACCAATGGCTGAAACAGGAGGGCGAAGCCATCGAACGCGACAAAACTGTGGCCGTGCTTGAAAGCGAAAAGGCGACAGTAGAATTGCCGGCGGAAGCTTCGGGAACATTGACGAAGATTTTGAAAAAGTCCGGCGAGACGGCGCAGGTTGGCGAAACCATCGCCATCATTGACACGGATGGAAAGCCAACGGTCAGCGTGACTCAAACCGCAGTTCCCAAGGAACAGAAGCCCCCGCCGCCGAAGGTGTCGGCGCAGCAACCGCCTCCAGTTCCGAAGCAGGAGGCGCAACCGAAAGCCGAGCCAACCGCACCACCAACAGGACGCGCGGAAAAAATCACGGAAGTGAACAGGACCGCAGAGGAAATCGCCGCGCCGCGCAGTGTGACAGCCCCAGCAGAACCCGGTCGCGAAGAAGAAGTGGTTCCGATGACGCGCCTGCGCCGCACGCTCGCGCGCCGTCTCGTCGAAGCGCAGCAAACCGCCGCGATGCTCACGACATTCAACGAGATCGATATGTCCGGTGTGATGGCCCTGCGCAAGGAGCACGGCGAAACGTTCCAGCAGAAATACAACGTAAAGCTCGGCTTCATGTCGTTCTTCGTGAAGGCGTCCGTCGATGCTTTGAAACTTGTGCCGCAGGTGAACGCGGAGATTCGCGGCGACGACATTCTCTACAAGAATTACTACGACATTGCGGTCGCCATCGGCGGTGGCAAAGGCCTCGTCGTGCCGGTGCTGCGCAACACAGAGCGAATGAGTTTTGCCGAAGTGGAAATAGCCATTGGAGAACTGGCGAAGCGCGCCAAGGAAAACAAATTGAAACCGGAAGAACTGCAGGGCGGCACATTCACGATCAGCAACGGCGGCATTTACGGCTCAATGCTCTCGACGCCCATTCTCAATCCACCGCAGAGCGGCATCCTGGGAATGCACGCAATTCAGGAACGCCCGGTCGCGCGTGAAGGCCAGGTCGTGATTCGTCCCATGATGTACGTCGCGCTTACTTACGATCACCGACTGGTCGATGGCCGCGAAGCCGTGACATTCCTGAAGCGAATCAAGGAAGCCATCGAAGCTCCCGCACGAATGTTGATTGAGGTCTGATTGGCAGGTTGCTTACATATGTAAATTCGAACTACGCCAGCGCCGCTTAATTGACCGAAGCGCACTTTGCGGATTATTGGTGACACATGTCTCTCTCAGGATTCGTTCGTCGAGGCTTCACAGGCTTATGGATGTCCGCGTGGATATTCTCCGGTACAAACACGACAGCCGCGAACATCATTGCCGGTCCGGGTGAGAGTGGTTTCCGAGCGGCCATCGCGGCGGCGCAGGACGGGGATACGGTAACGCTGACAAACCGAGTGCAGTTGCAAAGCACCGTTGCCATCGACAAACAGATCACTATCACCGTCGATCCTGTGGAGGCCTGGCGCACCTGGATCGAGGGAGGATTCGATGGCGCACTGCTGGAACTTTCGACGAACGGCATCGTATTCGAGGGACTGAGGATGTTCGGCTCACCACAGACGGATGCGTTGGGCGCAGAAGGCGTCACGGTAACTCTCAAGGATTGCACCGTCGCTCAATGCCGCCGACCGGTGGTGAGTCATGTCCAGGGTGCTTACCTTCGTCTCGAGCGAGTCAGGGTGATTAGTAATGAGGAGGGGATTGGCGGCGAAAGTATCGAGGCGAAGGATTGTAGCTTTTCAAACAATGGGGGCTGGTCTGGCGTCGGCGCGCGGACTGCCGAGCTCGATGGATGCGTGATTGAAGGCAATCGCGGCATCGGACTTGGCCTGATCAACGGCACCGTGAAGAACTGCGTGTTCCGTTACAATACCGGGATCGGGTTATACTTTGATCCGGACAACGGTTACATGTGCCTCAACTCCTGCCTGTTCTACGCAAACGCCGGCGGCGGGATTTATCTGAGAGAAGGCGCTTACGCCACGATCGATAATTGCACGTTCACTCGGCACACGGGGCCGCCCGCAGTCGTGGTTGACGAAGTCCACGACATTCTCTTCCGACATTGCACCGTGTCGGACAACGTCGCGATTGGCGGCGCCGCTTCTTTCACGATCCTGTACGGGGAAAGGACGAGGCTCGAGAATTGCCTGGTGGCAAATAATCCGAACGATGAAGACCCCAATGCGTCCGGCGTGGTTGACACCTTTGTCGATGGCGGCGGCAATGTCATCGGCGGCCAGGCAAATCTCAGCACGCTGCGCGATAACGGCGGCCCCACTTTGTCCATGCTACCATTGTCTGGAAGTCCGGCGATCAATGCCGGGCGGCTGAGCGATGTTGTTTCCGACGCGCGCGGACTGTCGCGTCTCGCAGGCGCGGCACCAGATGCGGGTGCGATTGAAACCGGCGCGGGACCCGTGGCCGACACCGACGTAGACGGCATTCCCGACAGCTGGGAGCAGCTTCACGGATTGAATCCAACCAATTCCGCTGACGCTTCATTAGACAGTGATGGCGACGGCCAGAGTGCCCGGGCTGAATTCGGCAGCGGCACGAACCCGGCCGACCGGCAGTCTGTCCATCGCACTGAGCAGGTGATTGTTGGGCGCATGTCCATCCATCAGCCTTTTCCCAAGTGGGCCTCTTTGACCTGGACACGCTACCCGGGCGTCTTCTATTACGTCGAAGCATCGAATGACCTTCGCAACTGGCGCAGACTTCCAGACGCCGCTTCGCCCGGCGGTAGCACATTGTGGTGGAACATTGGCCTGATCGAGGCCAATTCCCCGAGCACCTTTTATCGCGTCATCGCGGTGAAATAAACGAACGAGCGGCGCTACGGGAACCCGCCTCTGCGTCCCGCGTGGGCAGGATATTCGAGTTTCGCCGAAAGAAATTCTCGCGATCGTATTTGTGCTTAATGGCTGCCAGTCGGGAAAAGTTCACTCCATAAACGGCGGCTCCGCCACTCCGCGCTTCGTAGGTCTGAAAGTTTGCGTAGATTCGTTCACCCGTGCTCGGACGCAGCAGCCGCACGGATTCGTCGGCCCATTGGGTCAGGCGCTGGCCCGTCGCGGAATCGTTCCAGGTATAGGCGAGCCGGACATTCAACCCGCCCGCCTCTCGCAGCGGAAAGGCCGTCGCACTCGGCGCCACCCGGCAAACCTGCCCGTGCATGTAATGACTGATTCCCATGATAACCTCCGGAGAAGCGTGCCCAAGTCGGTCCACAATAATGTCGATCAGATCGTCCGAGAGGCGATCCCGATAAACCGTTTGAATTCCGCGAAAGGCTGGCGGCCGTGTGTTAGCCGGGTTCGTCGCCGCCGGTCTTTCGGCGAGTGCCGCGAACTCCTGCCGCCTGACGAATTCCTTGGTCGGCCGCGCAATCGCTCGCAATGACCGGAGGGTCCGTTCGGCTTCATTTTCGCTGCCGGCGTGGCAGAGACTTACGAAAACGCCGCGCTCGCCGGGAGTGAGATTGAGCGTCGCCTGGAACGCATCGGGCACCTCATCCATCAGTTCGCGAAAAAGCCGCAACACCGTTCGCGCATCGCGGACCGAATAATGAATATCGCCGCCCGTGACGGGGCTGATCGGATGAAGCTGGCACTCGAAGGAAGTCGTGACGCCAAAATTCGCGCCGGCGCCGCGCAATGCCCAGAAGAGATCGGAACTACGTTGGTTGTCAGCAGTAAGAACGCGCCCATCCGCAGTCACGAGTCGAGCGGAAACCAAATTGTCGCACGACGCGCCGTGCAGTCCGGAGAGCCAGCCGAGTCCACCGCCCAGGATGACGCCGCTGGCGCCCACTCCGGGGCATTGCCCGAGCACTGGCGCAAGGCCATGCCGGCCCGCTGCCCGCGCTACTTCGCCACTCAACGCACCGCCGTCGAAGCGGGCCGTTTGCCGCTGCGGATCGATCTCGATCCGCTTCATTCCGGAGAGATCAATGACCAGGCCGTTCGAGCATCCCCATCCCAGGTGACTGTGCCCGCCGGCACGCGCTGCGACTTCCAATGCGTGACTTCGCGCAAACTCGACAGCTCGCAACGCATCGTCCTCGTGCGCGCATTGCACGATGACCAGCGGCCTCCGCTCCGTTGCCGCGTTCCAATAAAAGACCCGTCGCGCGCTTTCATATGAGGGATCGGTGGGGAGAATCAGACGTCCTTTGAGTATGGCGCGCAACCGATCGATAGCGGGCGGACTGAGGTCATTTCTGTCGGTCACCTGAAGACGCCGACAGCCGGTAGCGAACGCAAGTGTCCCCGTGCTGGCCGCTACTTGTTTGATGAAGTTGCGTCGCGTGTACCAGTTCATCTCTACTCCAGTCCATTCCGCATGAAACTGCCTCTTTTCGTGGCCGCTCAGTACATCGCCTTCTTCGGCTTGTGCAGTTTGCCGCCGGGCGGAGGAAGCTCTTTCACCGCGGCGTCATAATCCACGATGTAGCGCCACCAGTTGTTGAAGAAGCCTTCGTGCGTGCCGGCGTTCTTCGGCAGGTGCGCCAGCCACCAGCGTTGGAAGTTCAGGTGATGCGGCCTGCCCCATGTGTCACAGTTCACCGGCTTCTTCGCGCCAGTGAGGTCCGGGTAATTCAGCCAATCGTCCGCACCGGACAAAACGATGTTCGTCTGCCCGTAGTCGTAACCGCTCTTCGCATTCGGTCCGCCGTGAATATTTCCAACCTGTGCATCCTCCGGATACTTGTCCGCCTGGCGCGTGAATCGGCTCCACGCATTCGTCTCACCCGCTTGGCCGTCCCAGATTCCGCGGCCGACCGTGAGTGAAAGAATCCCTTCGCAACGATGACCGAAGCTGTGCAGCGCGTTGTCTTCGCCGACTTCGTAATTGAAACCCATCACCCAAACCGTGCGCCCGCAGTTGGGAATATCGTAGGGGCGATAGAACCATACATTGTCCGTTGGATAGAAAACCTGGTCGCCGGGAATCTTCATCGCGTATTCGTCCGTGCCAAAATAAGGCGCGCCCCAAATCCAGATTTCGCTCACGTCTTCCTTGTGGACGCGCTCATCGAGGTTCAGCTCCTTGAAAATGGCGGCGTAGCTCACGCTATCCGGTTTGTGCGCCTTCTTTTTGTCCTTCCACATTTCGAGGAATGACTGCTCGGTGTAGCGAAAGCCGTCGCGCTTGGCGGGAAACGCATCGACATCGATCCAATCCACGATACGAAAGTTCGCATAGCCGCCGCTCGACTCGCGAATGTAGCGAATAAGATTCGTGGTCATCGGCCGCGGATTGTTCCAACGCATGAATCTCTGAAGATTGGTTCCGCCACGCTCGCGCAAGACCGGATCGTAGTTCACCACAATCAGATTGTTGGTTCGGCGCGCGGAATCGGGCGCGGCTAAAGCAGCGCCCGCCATTAGCAACAAGGCACTGCACCAGAACGCTTGTGCAAGACGGCGGAAAATCATCGTGAACGGATAATGGGAAAACGCTTTGCGACAGGCAACAGCAGTTACATCGGTGGTCGTGCGTTGCATTCTGCCGTCCTCCATAGAGCGAAATACAAAAAAATCTTGGGGGATTCGTTGACGTAAAAGGAAGGTGTGGTTCCTTGTCGCCCCTTTCCCGTGGAAGCCATCGGAAACGGGCTCGTACAAACCAATTAAACAAAGCTCATGTTAAATCGCTCAATCGTTCGTCGCCTGACTCCGGTGCTCGTGAAAGTTTTCGCGCTGTTCGTTTCACAGGTCGCGCTGCACGCGGGTCCAACTCGGGGCGCCGGCCACGCTGCTTTTCCGCCTGTAAATCTTCCGGAAGTGGCTCGCGGCGAAAAGGCCGTGCAAAGCCTTGGCGCGCAGCTACCCGATGTGGCGCGCGCCTACGGACTGCGCGCAGATGAATTGCAATCGTTGTTGCGCGAGGACGCGTCGCTCGCGGTCGATCGCGGCGGACGCCTGCACTTCACCGATCTGGCTCCGGCTGGTGCTTTGCCTGCGGACGCAGGAGTCGAAGCCGCACTTGCGCCCCTCGCGGACACCTTCAAGCTTCACAGCCGTCCGGGCGCGAAACGCATCATCTATTTGGATTTCGATGGTCATCTGATTTCCGGGACCGGCTGGAATACTTCATACAACGCTGGGCGAGACATCATCGCGCCGCCGTGGGACATCGACGGCAGCCCAGGCACATTCAGTGATGCCGAGCGCACGCGCATTCAGCAAATCTGGCAGCGAATTGCGGAAGACTACGTGCCGTTCGACGTGGACGTGACGACGGAACTGACGAGTGAATCTCAAATTACGCGCAGTGGCAGCACGGACGAGTATTACGGAACGCGCGTGTTGATCAGCCCGATCAGCAGCTATTTTGGCCAGTACGGCGGCATCGCTTATGTCGGCGCGTTCAATGACATCGGCGACACCTACAAGCCTGCGTTGGTGTTCCCTGAAAATCTTGGACCGAACGGCGAAAAGTACATCGCCGAAGCTGCATCGCACGAAGCGGGGCACAATCTTGGATTGAATCATGACGGCACAAGCACGACCGGCTACTACGAAGGGCACGGCATGGGCACTACCGGGTGGGCGCCAATCATGGGCGCCGGCTATTACAAGAATGTGACGCAGTGGAGCAAAGGCGAGTATTCCGGTGCGAACAACAAACAGGACGATCTGGCCGTGATGCAAACTTACGGATTGCCGATGCGCGCTGACGACCATGGCAGCACGGCGGTAAGCGCCAGTTACTTTCCGGCTGGCACGCAGCTTTCTGTTTCCGGCGCCATTGAACGCGAGACTGACATCGATGTGTTCGCGTTCACGACCGGCGCGGGTGTGATCAGCATCAATATCGATGGCGCTGATCTCGGCCCGAACCTCGACATTTTCGTCGAGTTGCGTGACGCGAATGGAACGTTGCTGGCGACACAGAATCCAGCGGATCAACTTGGTGCAGCGCTGAATTATAGCGTGCCTGCGGGCACTTACTTCCTGCATGTGCGTGGCGCAGGCTATGGCAGCCCGCTGACAACGGGATATTCCGCTTACGGTTCATTGGGCCAATATTGGATCGTCGGCACCGTGGTGGATCCGACCGGCGCCGTGGCGCCGGTCGCAAACGCGACGGCTATTCCGGCGAGCGGCACAGCACCTTTGACGGTGCAATTCGACGGTTCCGCTTCCTTCGACCAGGACGGAAGCATCGTGAGCTATTCATGGAATTTCGGTGACGGCACGAGCGGCAGCGGCCCCGTCGTCAGTCACATTTATCCGGCCGGAACTTACACAGCGATTCTGACTGTGACCGACAACAGCGGGCTGAGCAGTTCCAAGTCACTGGTGATTCAATCGCACCCGCCTGTCACAGTTACGACTATGCGCGTGCAATCAATCATCATGAGCGTGATACAGCAGCCATCTGGTGACATTGCGCGCGCGACCGTGAACGTGACGGACACCGCTGGCAATCCTATCTCAGGCGCGACGGTGACTGGGAGTTTCACTGGCACGGTGTCCGGCAGCGCGACCGCGATCACCGATGCCAACGGCAACGCTGTGCTTTCTTCGCGCCGTTCCAAGAAGAACGGCACGGTCACGTTTACAGTCACAGGTGTGACGAAAAGCGGCGCGACCTATGACGCTGCGCAGAATCTGCAAACGTCGGCAAGCACAACGCTGTAACCGGATTCGGACGGGCTACTTCAACGCCTGATAGTAGCCCGTCTGAAACGCAGCAAAGAAGCCATGCTGGTTGAACGGGAAGTGCTGCGCCAGCGCGATGGCAACAATGCGCTCCTTCGGATCGATCTGGCAGTAAGTCGTCGCCGCGCCGTACCAGCCGAATTGTCCGACCGATGACGGCATCGAGAGTTGGCCGAGGTCCGTGGTCACTTCCACGCCGAGACCGAAACCCTTCTGTCGAGTCGCCGCCTGATTGTTCGGCAGTGTCACCATGTGGTTCGCCGTCATTAACTCGACGGTCTTGCGGCCGAGAATGCGTTTGCCATCGAGCGTGCCGCCGTTGCAGAGCATTTGTGCGAAGCGCGCGAAATCGCCTGCCGTGGAAAAAATCCCTGCGCCACCCGCTTCGACGCCCTTCCCTTCCTCCGGCCACGTTTCGACGATCGGCTTGTCTTCCACGAACTTCCCGTCCACAAGTTTGTATGTCTTCGCGACACGACTCCGCTTCACTTCCGGCACATCGAAACCCGTGTCCTTCATTCCCAACGGCCGAAAGATTCGTTCCTCCAGGAACGCGCCGAACCGCTGTCCCGACACGCGCTCGATCAACGCGCCCTGCACGTCCTGGTTCACACCATACGTGTAAGCGTCGCCCGGCTGATGCTTGAGAGGCAACTTGCCGAGTTTCCCGGTGAAATTCGTCAGCCCCGGCCCGCTCCACAAATCGGCGGCCTGCCAGATCTTCGCCAACTCATCATTGCCCTGAAAGTCGTACATCAACCCGCTCGTGTGCGTGAGCAGATGCTTGATCGTGATGGGCCGCTTGAGCGCCTCGGTCTGCGGCGCGTCCTTCGTGCCGCCCGTCCAGACCTTCATGTCCTTCAATTCCGGCAGATACTTCGCGACCGGATCTTCCAGATTGTATTTCCCGTCCTCCAACAGAATCAGTGTCGCCGCGCACGTGATGATCTTGGACATCGAATACATGCGGAAAATCGTGTCGCGCTCCATCGGCAACTGCTTCTCCACGTCACGCAACCCGTACGTCTGGAAGTCCACAATCTTCCCGTCGCGCGCGATGAGCGTGATGATGCCCGCGTGTTTCCCTTCCTCCACGAAACGCTTCGTGGTGGCGTGCAACACTTCGAGCCGCGCCGGATCAAATCCGGCGGATTTCGGTGAAGTGGTGGGTAACTGGGCCTGAACCGAAACCGCCACGGCGCACGCGAGAGCGACCAGGAATATTCTCATGCGCGGGATTTAAGCGAAAGTCGCGTGAGCCGTCGCCAAAAATGATCGCGCGAAACGAATCACGCGAGCCGCAGCCAAGTCGCAAATCGGTCGGCTCAAATGCGAAGCCGCATGGTCGTGTTCAGCGTTCTTGCTCCGGCGAACCTACCGTTGATGACCATTACCGCGGTTCCCACGCCCATTGCCTCTGTTTTCAACACAGGGCGCGTCGATGATCTGTTGCGCGGCCTCCGTGAAAGTGGCCGCGAGCGCAGCATCCAGCCGCATGACCTGGGCCCTCACTTTGTTTTGAAACGCTTTCAACTGGTTCTTGCCCGTCTTGCATTTGCCGCGGTCGAACGAGCGATCAGCAGCACGAAGCGTGACCAGCAATGGATGCTTTCGCCGCGCGGGCAGACTGGAATCGTTCACGAGCGCAATGAGGCAATCGAGATCCGAAGCCGGCGTGCCTTCCAGGCGCACGGCGTGAGTTGATTCGAGATCCGCCACCCACCCGGCACCAGTGTCGTAAGCGCGGCCATACGCCGCGATACCCGCACCGTGCCATTGGTAAATATCTCCCGGCGCCGCGAGTTGCGCCGCGATCCAATAAGTGACGCCCGGTTGAAGAATCGGATGCCTCGTGCTCAAGACTGTTTGCACGGAGCCTGTGCCGCTCAGGAACCCATTGACATCGATGCTTTCCAGCACGTTGCTTCCCGGCACGCCGCCATCATCCGCTCGTACCGTCAGCCGCACTGGGCCCGTGCCCGCGTCGTGAGCCATCGCCACGGTGACGCTGCCAAGGGCCACGCAGTTACTCGGCGTGAATGGCACTGCCAGACCGATGTATCCGGTACCAAGCGCACTCGCGAACGGGCTGGCCACGACATACGCGTCGTTGCTTCCAAAGGTGTTGTAGATGACTTCTCCGCGAGCCACAGCGGCTGCGCAAGCTAGAGCGATTGCGATTCTGATTCTGATTTTCATGTTGTCTCCTTGTTCCCCTTAATCCCATTGATTTGCCGCCCGCGCTCAACACAGCTTTGGGCGGTAAGCGGCAACGGCTTAACATTCGACCCTGCACTGACAAGCGTCAATTTCCCATTGTTGTCAGAGTTTTCCTACGCGACCCGTGCGGCATCGTCACCGATCTGAGCTAATGATTTGAAGGACGTTAGACTGGTTGCCAAAAGTAATTTCCGCTCTCGGCGTGGGAAGCAACCTTGCTGATTTCCAACGAGCATCTATTCGGAAATTACTTTTGGCAATCGCTCTAGCCTTCCAGCGCCTCTAGGATGATCATTTGGAAATAGCCGCTCATCTCCATTGCCAGCCACTGCGGGAGGAACTTTGGAGGAAGTTTTGGTGGCATCAGCCCCGTGCGCTCGGGAGAGCCAAGCTGCAGCCAATTGCCGACACGAATGTCGTTCAGCACCTGGAGCAGCCATTCGGAGTCAGTGCGCTCCAACGTGAAGCGCAAGCCGGGCTTGCTCTTCTGGAAGCGATCGGCCGCGGTGAGCCAGGTGTGGAGATGACCTTTGTTGGCGGCGCGTTGTTCCGCCAACGCTTCTTCCAGGAGGCGCTGGTAGTCCGTCACCTGCGAATCTCTCAGCTCTTGGCTCAATGGCTGATGAGCGGGCGGCACGACCGGATAGGTCTGGAGAATTTGAACCAGCATGTCGCGCTCGCGCGTGCTGAGCTGAAAGATGATTGCTTTATCATCGGCGCTGACCCGCTTCACGCGTCACGCTCCATGGTCGCGTGCAGCGTGTATTTCTGGAGTTGATGCACGTAGAACTCGGCCTTCTCCAGACTCTCGCGGGCCAGCACGCTCTTGCCTTGCTCGTGAACCTGCATCATGTGGCGCTCGGCCTTTTGCCGATCCCAGCCGAACACTTTCTGGAACACGTGCGTGACGTAATCCATGAGGTTCACCGGGTCGTTCCAACAGACGACGAGATAGCCCGGCTCCAGTTCGTCTTTGGTGCTGGTCTCTTTCTCCTGATCGGGAGCGACGAGCGGTTCAGCAACGTTTGCCACGGGAGGAAACTAAAATTTGGACGAGCGCTTGTCGAGGAACGGAGGCGCCGCAGACCCGCGCTCCCGAATCGCCGGTGAGCAGTAGGTCACTTTGGCAAGGTCGAGCAGCCCACGCGTCCGGTTGGCGTTGTCCTAATTTGCCGATTTGAGGCGCTTGCATTTCAAATTAGGACAACGCCGGATGTTGGGTAGTGTCCTAGGACACTACCGGATGTTGACCCAATTTGTCGAAATTGGTTCACTGCCGAAAGGCTGCGTTGCCATAGACTCACCCGACAATCATCAACCAACGCGGATCAACGATGCCTGCGCAGATCAAGTATCCCGGCGTGTATGTGGAAGAGATTCCAAGTGGAATTCGTTCAATCGAAGGAGCATGGGGGCATGTTCAGGTTTTGGAAAAGAGCAACTGTGCAGGCAACCTGATCCGTTCAAAGGCCGCTTTCCTTGTGCCCGGCTTCTTTGCGCGCCCGCCCAAAATTCGCCGATAAACGACGTTGACGACGCCCAAGGTAGCGCGCTCCATACCTACAAGCCCAGTCCGTGAAATTCGGCGACTGGCCAAAACGGAGTTCAGTAAGGAACCCAATATGAAAACAAAAATCCTCTCACACTTGGCTCGGCAAGTTACCTTGGCCAGCCTGATGGCGGTGAGTTTTCTCGCCGACAAGTCGGAGGCACAAACAACGTTAATTGATTTTGAAAACATTCCGCCTACCTACACGCCTGTCGATGGCTTCACCGCGCTATTCCCCGGCGTGACCTTCAGCAGCAGCAACCAATGGATTGCGGACGAGGTATGCAATTCGTGTTTTGAGAATCTTCAAGGACGTGCAATCACCGCGTTTCCTGATGGGTCTGCACTGCTCTCGATCAGTTTTGATCGCCCGGTTCATGATGTGACCGTTGATCTCGGCAGTTCCATGAAAGGTGCCGCGCTGACAGCCACAATAGCCGGTTTTCGATCCGGCGAAATCGTTTTCACTGAAACTTTCACGACGCATCTTGTAGCTGGCGGCGCTGACGAGATTCGCGCGCATACTGTGATGACTGTAGATCAGATCACCATTCAACGAACAGCGGGCAGTGCCCATTTGGTCTTGGACAATCTCTCGTTCGTCAGGGACATCGGTTTGGACAGTGATGAAGATGGAGTGCCTGACGATCAGGATGAGTGTCCGAACACACCTTCTTCCGCCATCGTGAACGTTAGAGGGTGTAGCCTTGACCAAATTGTTCCTTGCGCTGGCCCAGCCACAGGCGGGAGATGGAGGAGCCACGGCGAGTATATGTCCGCGCTTATGCGCGCCGTGCGATCTTTTCAGAAGTCAGGACTTATCACGTCGCAGGAGAGGAATGCCTTGGTTAGGAAAGGAGCGAAGTCCGATTGCGGAAAGCGCGCGAAGCCTCTAGTTCGATAGCCGAACTTCCGCACTGCGCCACTCGCGCAGCGGCAATTTGGAACGAACGAAACTCGGTGTGCGGGTGAGCAGACCGTCGAGCAATCGCGTGTCTTTGTAGTTCACCAATATGCGCGCCGGCGCATTCGTCGCGGCAAACCAAACCTTGAATTGAACACCGTCGCCGCCGGAAAGCGTTTGCTGTCTCAACCCTGTTCCGCACCAACCTGGCCCATTTGTGGCCGAACCTGTCGGCGTGTCGTGGACGTGCATGTAAATGGGGTCGCCTTTCCCATAGCCCCGATACGTTACCGAGGCTCCGCTGTTCGTAAGGCCGATTACGCACTCAACAAACCCGTCCTTCGGCGCGCGCGAAACCATTGCCATTGTGACATGCGGCTGTGCAGGACGAAATGCGAAAACAACCGAGGTCGCGAGCATGACTAGGCTCGCCGCAGCGATGCCGACTTTATGTTTAACAGTCACGTTTCGTTGGACGGCCTCCCGTCACGGTTGCTCCGCTCATTTGAAGCGAGGAACAACCTAACGTTCAATGCCGACTTCACCAAACGGACTGCGGCAACAGCCAGCTCACTTCAAACTCCTTCACTGTCACCAACGTTCCTGGGAATCCGCGATAAGCCTTTTCGTTTTCGAGGACCAATCGCCCGCCAATGTTCGCGATGACGGGCACTCGCATGTTCGACACGCGAATCCGATGGTAGCGGATGCTCTTGTCCGCCAGAGCAAATTCCACGATGAGGTTATTGCTCGGTCCGACGTCGCTCGCCACCATCCACAAGACGTCCCCCACGAGCACGCCCTGCCGGAAGTCGATCTCGGAAAACATCGGTCTGGCGTGAAGAGATGTCGGCTTTCCATTCTCAAATTGGACGACCAATTCCTTGTCCCCCAGCACGAGCACGCCATTTGCGCGCGCGACGAGGCAGCGGATGTCACGTCCCGGTTTGGGAATGTCGAACTTTGGAAAATGCGTGTAAGTGAACTCCCGCGTTTCCAAATCCAGTTCGATCAGATGTCCATAATCGCCGCCCAGGAGACATCGACGATGATCGAGGGCCACCGCCGACCAGACTCGAATGTGGTGTTCTGTATGCGCCAACTTTTCCACCTCCTGCCTGCGAATGACGTAAACGCGTCCGTCCCACGCGGCACAGACAATAGCTTGTCCCACGGCGCAGGCAGCCGTGACCTCTTTGCTGTTGAACGCGGCAAGTTCCTCGCCATCGAGCAGCGAACGAATGGTGGTGCGGCGAGTCTTCGTCGCGACGCCCACATACCGCGACCCGAATTGGAACGCAGCGGACAGAGAACCGTGCATGCGTTCCTTAGCGGGCAATGAGTCCGCTGGCTGAAGGGTTTCTGTGTGGAACAGCCGGGTGAAGGATGAAGCCCTGTTGGGGCAAGAAATGGTGTGGCCAATTACCGTGAGCCGTTAGATCAGAATCATTTTCGAACGAAAGACTTTCCCGGCAACAGAGTGTTCGCCATCAAGTTTCAGCAGTGCATCCGCGTCGGGAAGTTCATTCGAGTTGTAAACAACGTAGAGGAGTGTTTTGAGTGGCGCCCATTTTGTGTAAAGAACGAGATCCTCTGAGAATTGTTTAACAAACTCTCTTTGGTCGCTCGGTGAGCGGACGTATTTAATTTCAATTAGCGTCCCGATCTCCTCGATCGAGATGTCGGCACGGCTTGAATTCGTTCCCGCTATTTTCCGATTGGATCTTCCTGAACAGAAAACTTCAGATAAGCACGAAGCAGACAATGCAAGAGATCCTGCACGTCGTATTCGTCTTTAAGCAGAAAGGTCGGCTTCTTTCCTCGGCGTTTGGCCAGAACCTTAGCTGCTTTCGGTAAGCGTTCGCAAATAGCAGTCACAAGTTGTTCATCAACCAGAGGAAGTCCTGGTTTCAAATCGGAAAATAAGAATTCGTGAGTGTAGTCAGTTGCCGGAACTGTGTTTCGGCTGTCGTAAAGGTCACGCCGATTGGCGAAGCGAGCTTCGAAAGATTTTACGGACTCGGTCGTGTGTTGAATGCGAATAGTCTTCACATCATCCCGATGTCGGATGACTCGACCGTTTACCGTGAATGCTCGACCTGCGTGCCACGGCTCGACTATCTCTTTCAACACTCGCTCCAAGTTCCAATCGATGATTCTGGACTGAACCACTGTTTTAACGCCGGGGACCGAGACGGTGCAGTGCCAAAACTGATTTGGAAGCGCGTCTTTATTCATCGAGGAAGTTCAGGCCCATCAGAGTACTACTTCCCTGGCTTCACCACCGAGATCACGAACTTGTCTTCCGCGAGCACTTTCGCGGCGACGCGTTTTACGTCATCCAGCGTCACAGCTTCGTATTTGGCGTCGTCCTGGTCGCTGTGGTCGAAGCCGAGGCCGTAGAGCTCGTCGAGGGCGCAGACCATCGCGTAATTGCCAAGGTCCTGACGCGCAATTTTCTTTTGGCCCACCACTTTGGCTTTGGCGCGCTTCAACTCCTCGGCGGTGAGTCCTTCGGTGCGGAGGGCGGCGGCTTCCTTGAGCATCTCGGTTTCGACGAGTTGCACCTTCTCAGGCTCGGTGCCGGTGTAGAACGCAAAGTAGCCGGGGCTCAGCCCAAGAAAATTCTGCGCGCCGACATAATAAGCGAGGCCGAGTTTCTCGCGGATGCGCGTGAAGAGGCGTGAGCCGAGATCGCTGAGCGCTTCCTGCAACAACTCCAGCGCGTAACGGTCCTCGCTGTAAATCGTCGTGCCGGGATAGCCAATCAGCAGCACGGCCTGTTTTTTATCACGCGTGTCGGCGACGCGTTTGATGCTGTTGATGGCGGGAACTTTGCCGAGCTCGGGCACGAGCGCTCTGTTTTTCCACGCACCGAATTTTTCCTCGACGGCTTTGCGCACCGCGTCGGTCTTCACGTCGCCAAAAATGCTGATGACGCAATTCGTGGGCGCGAGCAGTCCGGCGTATTGCGCCTTCACGTCGTTGACGGTGAGTTTCGAAACGTTTTCCTCCGTGCCATTCACATCGAGGCCGTAGCCGCTTTCACCAAAGAGCGCGCGGCGCATAAGGCGTCCGCCGCTCTGGAGCAACTGATCGCGTTGCGCGCGGATGGCGCTGAGCTGCATCTCCCGTTCGCGGTCGAACGCCGCGCCGGGGAAGAGCGGATCGAGCAGCACATCGGCGACGATGTTCAGCGCCACGCTGAAGTCGTCGCTTAACACCTCGGCGTTCACGCCAAAACTATTGTTGCCGCTGTAGCTATCGATGGAGCCGCCCATCGATTCCATCTCACTCGCGATTTGTTCCGCGGTGCGCGACGTGGTGCCCTGCAAAAGCATCTTCGCCATCAGCAACGTCACGCCGTTGTTCGTCGGATTCTCCGCTAGCACGCCGCCGCGCAGCACGGTGCGAATTTCCACGAACGGCAGCCGATGGTCTTCCTTCACGAGCAGGCGCAGGCCGTTCGCGACTTCGAACTTCTGAATCGGCTGCGGATGAACTGTTTTGGGCTCAACCGTCCCGGTCTGCATCGTCTCGGCAAATTCCATGCGCGGGGAAGTTACATGGGAATGTGGGGAGGGGAAGCAGAACGTCGTGAATCCCGGTTCAAGGCCAGAACAAGACTTGACATCCGTTTCCAATATGTTGGAAGTAATCGTCCAACATGAAAGAGACACCCCCGGATGTAAACCAACGCATTGCGGCCCGGGTGCGTGAGCTGCGCGCCGCGCACGGTCTCTCGCTCGATGCGCTGGCCAGGAACAGCGGCGTGAGCCGTTCGATGCTCTCGCTGATCGAACGCGGTGAAAGCAGTCCCACGGCGGTGATTCTGGAGAAACTCGCCGCGGGTTTGCGCGTGACGCTGGCCTCGTTGTTTGACGGACCGGCAGCGGTGAACCCGACGCCCAGCGACCCGGTAGCGCGGCGTAAGGACCAACTGGAGTGGCAAGACCCGGCTTCCGGCTACATCCGGCGCAACGTGTCGCCGCCGGGCGTGCCGCAGCCGATGCAGATAGTCGAGGTGCACTTCCCCGCCGGCGCGCGTGTGGCTTTTGAAACCGGGACACGCGACACGGTTGTGCACCAACAGATCTGGATGCTGGAAGGAACGATGGACATCACGTTGGCCGAGGAGCGCCATCGCTTGCGCGAAGGTGATTGCCTGGCCATGCAACTCGACCGGTCAACAATGTTCCACAACCCGACACGAAAGGCCGCGCGCTACGTCGTGGTGATTGGTTCTGAAAAATCCTCAAAGCGATGAACACCCTGGAAATCAGAATCGACGACCTGAGCGGTCCTGAGATTGCCGACCTGCTGGCCGAGCATCTTCGGTGCATGGCAGAAGTCTCTCCGCCGGAAAGCAGGCACGCGCTGGATCTCAATGGACTGCGCAAGCCCGAGATTACCTTTTGGAGTGTGTGGCAGGGGCAGGAATTGGTTGGCTGCGGCGCGCTGAAGGAACTGGCTGCCGGGCACGGAGAAATCAAATCGATGCGCACGGCCGCGGCCCACCTGAGGAAAGGCATCGGCGCCGTGGTGCTCGAACACATCATCTCGGAGGCGAAGCGACGCGGTTATCGCAGATTGAGTTTGGAGACCGGAGCGATGCCGTACTTCACGCCCGCGCACCGGCTTTACCGCAAGTTCGGCTTTACCAAGTGTCCACCCTTCGCTGATTATGTTGAAGACGCGAACAGCGTGTTCATGACGATGGAGCTGGGATCGGTTCCCGCCGCAGCTTCGTTGTTCGACCTGAGCCATACGATTGAACACGGGATGATCACCTATCGCGGACTCCCCGCGCCGCTCATTTGCGATTTCCTCAGCCGCGAAGCTTCGCGACAGCATTACGCCGAAGGCACGGAATTCCATATTGGCCGCATCGACATGGTCGCGAACACGGGCACGTATCTCGACAGCCCGTTCCATCGTTTTGCGGACGGCAAGGACCTTTCGCAATTGCCGCTGAGTTCACTGGCAGGTGTGGAGGGCGTGTTGATCCGCGCGAGCAACTTGGGCCGCCCCATCACGCGCGACATATTCGCCGGAATGGACCTGCGCGGCAAAGCTCTGCTCGTGCACACTGGTTGGGACAAACATTGGCGCACGGATGCCTATTTCGAAGGCCATCCTTTTTTGACGGAAGACGCTGCGCGTCATCTCGCCGAATCGGGAGCCAAACTCGTCGGCATCGATTCTTACAACATTGATGATACTGGCGATGGCCGGCGTCCGGTCCACACGATTCTCCTTCGCAACGAGATTCCCATTGTCGAGCACATGACAGGTCTGCACCAACTGCCGGCAAGCGGTTTCCAGTTTTTTGCCGTCCCGCCGAAGATTCGCGCCTTTGGCACCTTTCCCGTGCGCGCGTTTGCCAGTGTCAATCAAATCAGGTGAAGACATGAATCCCCAAAAAGCGTCGTTGAGCGAAAAGTTCGCGCTCATTCACGAGCACTGGCGGCCCAAGGTCGTGGCCGAGTTGAACGGTCAGGAACTCAAGCTTGTGAAGTTCGCAGGAATGTTTCCCTGGCACCATCACGAACATGAGGACGAATTGTTTCTGGTCTGGCGTGGCGAGATGACGATCGAATTTCGCGAAGGCCGCGTCGTTTTGCAGGCCGGCGACTTTTGTGTGGTCCCTCGTGGTGTCGAGCATCGCACCCTGGCTGAAACGGAGGCAGAGGTTCTCGTCTTTGAACCGGCTGGGACACGGAACACGGGCAACATCGTGGACAAAAAGTTCACCGCGCCGAATGGGACGGTGATTTGATCTGATGATGCGAGTCATCCAATGCGAAGAGAATCGGCACGCGGAAGCCATTCTGGCCATCTTCAATGATGCGATTATCCATTCCACGGCGCTTTACGATTACAAGCCTCGCACCCTGGAGATGATGGCGGCCTGGTTCGACGCCAAGTCGAAAGGAAGATTTCCCGTCATTGGAATCGAGAACGACTCCGGCGAACTGATGGGCTTCGGAAGCTACGGCACGTTCAGGGCATGGCCCGCCTACAAATATTCAGTGGAACACTCGGTCTATGTGGATGCGCGCTTTCGCGGACGAGGGATTGGAAAGCGTCTGCTGCAAGAGATCATTGCCGCTGCCCAGGGGCAAGGCTACCACATTCTTGTAGGAGGCATTGACGCCACAAATTCTGTGAGCCTCCGTCTCCACGAGCGTTTGGGATTCAGCTATTGCGGCACCATTCGACAGGCGGGTTTCAAATTTGGCCGATGGCTGGATCTCTCGTTTTATCAATTAATCCTGTCCACGCCTTCTGACCCGACTGACGGTTGATGCCTGACGCGCTGGTGCAACCCTTGCGTCCGCTAAAGCCCAGCCAGGAAGAACTTCAGAACTGCGTTTCGGCTTTCCGCGCTCAGGGCTGGCGTTTGGGCAAAGAAATCAGGCCCGAGCAATTATGGAGCGCCCTCGAAACCAGCCTGAGCCATGAGAATTCCGTATTATCAGGCTGAGGCGTTCATCGCGCAGACTTTCGGCTCACGCCGGAACAACATTCCTGGTCGCGGCGGGTTGGCTGTGAAACCCCGGAGGCGTGGTGCCGGTCGGCAGCAGCGCGTACATCGTGCGGTTCTGTTCGGTGAGATATTCACGACCGACGCGACGCACATCTTCCGGCGTCGCGCGTTTCACGGCTTCGAGGTAACGCTGTGAGAAGTTCAAATCATTCGCAATGTGCCAGCTTCCTCCCAAATCTTGTGCCTGGCCACCCATCGTTTTGCGCGGAGAGAGAGTGGCCACGGTGAATTGTTTTACTGCTTTGGTAAGTTCGGCATCGGAGATGAGTTCGGTTTTCATCTTCTCCAACTCGACGAGCATCGCGTCCTTTGCGGGCGCGAACTTGTCCGCTTCCATCACCGCGCTCATGCCGAAGAGTCCCGCGCCACCCGGCGTGTAGGTCCACGCATCTACAGAATTCACGAGAGCCTTTTCCTCACGCACCTGGCGATAGAGGCGCGAGCTGCGGCCATTGCCCAGCAACGTCGCCAGCACGTCGATGAGCGGCATGTCGGGATGGCGCACGTCCGGGATGTGCCAGCTCATGTGCATGTGCGCGAGCTCGACGGTGCTCTCCTCGATGACTTCGCGCGGTGCGACCTGCTTCGGCTCCTCGGCGAGTTCAAATGCCGGCATCGGGTGCGCCTTGCTCTTGGCAAACGCGGCGCGGATTTGCTCCTCGACTTCTTTCGCGCAGATGTCGCCCACGACGACGAAGAACACGTTGTTCGGCGCGTACTTCTCTTTGTAATAATTGAAAATGTCCTCACGTTTGAGGTCGTTGAAGATGTCGGGATAGCCGATTACGGTGAAGCGATACGGGCTGCGCGTGTAAGCGACCTCGAAGAGGCGGCGGGCGGATTTCTGGCGCGGATCGTCCTGGTTCATGTCCATCTCGCGGCGGAT
>JGI10216J12902_101226557_pt1 | contig 41094 bp, 34 predicted proteins | sample KanNatreferecore_FD_12902 | JGI IMG/M metagenome (IMG submission 12902)
ACTCCGTCGAGACGGTGAACCAATCGATGCCGCTGCCCTTCACGATGAGCTTGGGCTTCAATTGCCGCGGCGCCATGAACAGCCGGTGGAACGCGGGATTGCCAAGGTAATCTGCTTCGAGCGGACGGTCCGGCCACGCTTGCGCCAGCGTGCCGATGAAATTTTCATTCGCATCGCCGACCCACAGCCCCGGCTCTGGTGTGAACCAGTCGAGGCGCTTCAACCAATGGGCCGCCGGTTCGAGCCGCGCGTCATCGAGAATGTGCGGCTTGTCCGCGTCATTCGGCTTCGACGAGTCCAGTTGCCATTCCTGCCCGGTCCAATGCCACTCGGTCTTATCCCGTTCGCTGATCGCGCGCAGCCGCAGGCGCACCGTCTCATCGGCGAGTTCGAAAACGAACTGCGGCTTCGCTCCGTGTGCGACGCAAAGCTGCTCCCAATTCACCCCGTTGGAAGTTTGGGTACGGCGCAATTGCGTGCGCATCCGCGTGCTCAGTTTGCGCACGGGGATGCCGGGGTTCTCCGTCCAGAATTCCAGCAGTCGCGTCGGCGGAGCGTTGCGCAGCAAAAAGAATTTCGTGTCCACGAGCGCAAGCGGCGGCTGGCCGGCGAAGAATTTTGCCTCACTCACGTTGAAGTAAGCACCGTCCGGCGAGCGTAGCCGGTGCGTGAATGACAACTCGCTGTCGCCATTCTGAAGATACGGACTGAACTCCGCAATCTGCCCATCGAACGAGAAACTGGCCGGTTGATTCTCGAACTCGATTCGCCCGGTGTGTCCCCATCGTGAAAGCCATTGCAGCAATTCAAGTCCAGACACGGCCAACGAATCATCCTTCTCGCGGTCGGCGTAATTCTCGCCCAGCCAGAGAAGAAACTGCCAGTCCTCCGGCGCGAACAATTCCTGTTCGTGCGCCGAGCGCGTGGTGATTTCTATCAAGTCCCCAATGGAACGATGGCGCTCGCCCGTGCGCGGACGGAACAAATTGAAGTGGACCTTGAGCGCGAACAGTTTCGCGTCCTCTCCTGCGGTCACGACCTCGCCGAAGACGTGCAGTTTGGCGCGCGGCCCATCCAGATGCGCCGGCGCGGGCGGGAACATCCAGTTCTCCAGCTCGGTAAGGACCTGCTGCTCCTGCTCGGCCTGCTCGATTTCCGCGAATCGATCGAGGTTCGCGTAGCTCATCAGTTCGGTGGGCAGCGGGCGATTGGCGCGCAAAAAAAGAATTGCCAGTTCCTCCAATCGCGCGCGGTTCTTCGCCGCCAGAATCCGCGGCCACCAGTCCTGCGCCGTGAAATCTTTGCGAGAGAGCGACAGCTTCTCGAAGTAGTCCTCCAGCAGCAGCCACGAGCGCTGCGAGTCCGCGCAGTTAGCGAACAGCTTCAGGATTTCCTCGCGCTCCGCCACGCGCGTCTTCGAATCCGCCAGTTCGCGCCGCAAGTCCGCGAGCGCGCCGTAGGTTTTCGAGAGCACCGTGTGGTGAGCATCGTATTTCGCTGCCGCGGCGGAAAACCGCGGAGCGCGTGACATTTTTTTAGCAAGTTTGGCCATTTACCGTCTTTGCGTTGAAAGTGGTTTCCTATCTCGTCATGGAACGCGGGTAGCGGTCAATCGAAAACAATTCACAATGGGAACGCCACCGAGTCCGGGATGCACCGCCCCTTGAGCGAGAGCCGCGCGCCAGATCACGACCCGCCCGAGAGCCTCGGCAATTCCATGCTCGCCTTGGGAACCATTCCCGATTAGAGATTTTCGAGAGAAGAAAGGACGAGCGTATGTTCACCACGCCAAACACGAGTGCCACTCTGGGAGCAGTGTCCGCCATCCTGTTGCTTGCTGGCTGTGGAGGTAATGCGAAGCAATTACAGGCGGAGAACGAGGCGTTGCGCGCTGAAGTCGCGGCGTTGAAAGCGCGCACGGCCGAGACCGAGGCTTCGCGCGAGGCGGAATTGAAGCGTGCTCAAGCCGAGGCCCAGGACGTCGCGCGGCTGCGCGGGGAGGTCACTCAGTTGCGCAATACGGCAAAGGACGCCGAAAAGTTGCGCGCGGAGAACCAGCAGTTGCGGGGCGAGAATCAGAAATTGCGCGGAGCGGCGGCTGCGCCGGCGACTCCAACGCCAACTCCGCAGACCGGAAATTTTCCGCGCGAGTCGTGGGCGTTCCTCGGCTACACCAGTCCGGAATCAGCGCTCATGTCCGCGATCTGGTCGATGCAGCAGGGCAACCCCAAGCAATATTTCGACAGCCTCACTTTGGAAGAGCAGGCGCGCATGGCGAAAGTCTGGGAGAACAAGTCGGAAGCCGAAATCGCCGCGAAACATCAAGCCGATGTTTCGAAAATCACCGGCATGCGCGTGTTGAACCGCCAGGAACTTTCGGCGGAAGAAGTGCAGATGAGCGTTTACATCGAAGGCGTGGACCGCACGGAAAAAGTTTCGATGAAGCGCGTTGGCAACGATTGGAGGTTCGGCGGCTTCATTCGAGAACCGGCGAAGCAATGATTCAAGAGCGCGCCTGGTTTGGCGTTGCGCGCCGGAACAGGCTGAAGCCCGGACTACAAACGTTCCAGCCGCGGCCCGTCGCTCGTCCACGCCAGCCGTTCGATGAACATTCGTCGCGCGGTCATTTTAGAATCCCACGCGTGATAGACAATGGAATCCGCGCCATCCGGGCCCCGCACGATGGAATTGTGGCCGGGGCCAATCAGTTCATTCGGAATGGTGTGCAGCACGCGCGGGCCGTTTTCGTTTCCTTCATCCGAATACGGTCCGAGAACGGCGTCCGCGACTGCGTAATCGACGCCGTAGGTTTCGTTCTCCCAACGCCCGGCACTGTAAAAGCAATAATAACATCCATCGTGTTTGCGCACGAACGGGCCTTCCAGCGTGTGCCAGTCGTAATGTCCGCCATACATCGCGCGGTTTGCCTCGAAGCGTTGCCAATCGTGTTTCGCGCGCAGAACGACGCGGCCTTCCTCCTCCAGTTCAGTCATGGACCTCATGCGCGCAACCATCAGCGCCGTACCGGGCCGCGCGTGCTCTAAGCTGTCGAGGAAGTCCCGTGCGTAGAAAAGATACCATCGGCCATCGTCATCGCGGAACGGATGGGCATCGATGGCGAACGGACATTCGGCCGGATCGATCAAGGGCCGATCGAAATCCTGAAACGGCCCGAGCGGTGTCTCGCTCGTGGCAACGCGAAGTTGATGGTTCTTGTCGCCCAACCCCACGGAGTAATAGAGCCAGAATTTTCCGTCGTGAAACGCGACTTCCGGCGCCCAGAAGTTCGTGCCCAGGGAATGATCGGGCCGGAGCATGGCGCGGCCCGCACGTTCCCATTTCATGAAATTCTTCGAGTGCAGCAACGGAAAAACCATTTCGGTCGGATACCCTGTGGCTTCGCGCTCGCCCGTTCCGATGGCGAAGTACTCGCCGCCATGTTCCCACACGAATGGGTCAGCGAAATACTCCGCATAGACCGGTTGCGGCTTCGAGAGAGTCATTTCCATTAGCGCCTCCTTGGCCCGCGTCAGATTGCGGGATTGGCAACAAAGTGCCGCAGTGTGTTGCGCTGGACAAATTCTTCTTTCTCGGTGTTCGTTGAGCTGTGTCGAGGCGGGTCCTGATGTGGTCGGGTTTGTTTGTGATCGGATCGCTCATCGGTTTCGGAATCGCATGGGCGTTGGGATCGTTGAAACATCGACGGGACGGACGGACCTCTGCAGACGCCCCGCGGAGCGCGGTCGAGGTCACCATCTCTGCCACCATTGATGGCAGCGAACGCTTCATCTTTACTCGGGACTCTGCCTGGGACGATCATGGCCGCTGGCAGCCGCCGAAAGACGTGATGTTCAACGAGACGCCGTGGGTGGACCTTTCGCAAGCGCCGCCCGGCTGGGCCGAGATGGCGCCGGCGCTGGATTTGCGCAAAGCAGTCATCACCGTTCGCAATGGCCGGGACATCATCGCGTTGGAGCCGACGGCTGAAGGTTTCGATCTTTACTTTGCCGACACGCACATGGGTTCGGCGAAATATTCGGTCACCATCTCCATTCCCAGGAAGTAACGACATGCACATCACCATTGGCAACGCGGCGACTCAGAACTCCGTGTTCAAAGGCTGGTTTATCGGCCCCTTGCAAAATTGGGCTGCCGGACAGAAGGCCGAGGCGGCTCCGTTTGGATTACGCGAGTCCGCTGTCGTGGAAATGAAATGGGGTGTTCACTCTGCGGGCGAGACGCGGTCCGAGTGGGCGCCGTGTTCTGATCAGACAACAATCAGTCTTCTGGTGCGCGGCCGGTTTCTGGTCCGTTTCCGTTCGTCACGGGACCAAAGCCGCATCGTTGAGCAACGGCTGTCACGCGAAGGGGATTACGCCATTTGGGGGACAGATGTGGAACACACGTGGATGGCCGAGAAAGATTCGGTAATTGTAACGGTGCGCTGGCGCGAGCAGCCCTGAGTTTTCGCATTTTCGGCAATATCGGGTAGTGTGGGCCATGAAAAGGGAGGGAAGGCGGGACGGGAAGCCGCCAGGGCCGCCTGGGCCGATGGGAAAATTTCCGCAATGGGGGCTGCCGCTTTGGTACATCGTCATCACGATTGTTCTGATCGCCATCTGGCAAAGCACGCTCACGCAACTCACCGTCAAAGAAATCCCCTACAGCGAATTCAAACATCGGCTCGCCCGCGGCGAAGTGACCGAGTGCAAAGTGGGCGTGACGGACATCACCGGCTTGATCGTATCCAAGGCGGACCAGCCGCCGCTCACCAATGCCACCCCGAACCTTCCCTCTGATTTCACGTTTCGCGCCACGCGCGTCGAAGACCCGAAGCTCGTCGAGGAACTCGAAGCGGCGCGCGTGAAGTTCATCGGCTCGCGGCCCAACGCGCTGATGCAATTCATCCTCGCGTGGCTCGTGCCCATCGGCCTCATGCTGCTGCTCTGGTCGTTCATCGGGCGACGCATGAGCGCGGCGGGGGAATCTATTCTGAGCTTTGGCAAGAGCCGCGCGAAATTGCAGGTGGACAAGGACACGGGTGTGAAGTTCAGCGACGTGGCCGGCTGCGACGAAGCGAAGTATGAGTTGCAGGAAGTCGTCGAGTTCCTGCGCAGCCCGGACCGCTACCGCGCGCTCGGCGCGAAAATTCCCAAGGGCGTGCTGCTCGTCGGTCCGCCCGGCACTGGCAAGACGTTGCTCGCCAAAGCCGTCGCCGGCGAAGCGAAAGTGCCGTTCTTCTCGCTGAGCGGCAGTGACTTCGTGGAAATGTTCGTGGGCGTCGGCGCGGCGCGCGTGCGCGATTTGTTTTCGCAAGCCAAGGCGCAAGCGCCGTGCATCGTGTTCATCGATGAACTCGACGCCATCGGCCGCCAGCGCGGCGTTCACGTGGGCGCGGTAAATGATGAGCGTGAACAGACATTGAACCAATTGCTGGTGGAAATGGACGGCTTCCAGCCGAACGTCGGAATCATTCTGCTCGCGGCGACGAACCGGCCTGACGTTCTCGACCGCGCGCTGCTGCGGCCGGGCCGATTCGATCGGCAAGTGGTGGTCGATGCCCCGGACATCGACGGGCGCGAAGCAATTCTCAAAGTCCACGCGCGCGACAAGCGGCTCGGCAAAGACGTTAATCTGCGCAACGTCGCCAAAGGTACACCAGGGTTTTCCGGCGCCGACCTGGCAAATGCGCTCAATGAAGCGGCTCTCCTCGCGGCCCGGCGCAATGCAAAGGAGATTTCGCAGCACGATTTGGAAGAGGCCGTCGAGAAAGTCGTCGCCGGTCCCCAGCGCAAGAGTCGTCGCTTGAATGAGGACGAGAAACGGCGTGTCGCGTATCACGAAGTCGGCCACGCGCTCGTCGCGGCGCACAGCGAGCACGCCGATCCGGTTCACAAGATCAGCGTTATTCCGCGCGGGCGCGCCGCGCTTGGCTACACGTTGCAATTGCCCGTGGCCGAACAGTTCCTCGCCAGCCGCTCTGAATTGCTCGACCGCATTCGTGGGCTGCTGGGTGGACGCGCGGCCGAAGACATTGTTTACAACGAGGTTACCACCGGCGCCGAAAATGATCTGGAGCGTGCCACCGCGATGGCGCGCCAGATGGTTTGCATTTTTGGCATGAGCGATCAAATCGGGCTCGCGCACGTCGCGCAAAGGCAAGGGCCGACGTTTCTGCCTGGCATGGACAACATGCAGCGCGATTGCAGCGAAGCCACGGCGCAAGTCATCGACACCGAAGTTAAAAAGATTCTCGACCGCGCCTATGCTGAAGCGAAAGAAGTGCTCACGGTGCACCGCGATCAACTGGAACTGGTCACGAACGAGTTGCTGAAGCGCGAGACTCTGGATGGCGCAGCGTTCAACGAATTGATTGGACGCAAGGCACAAAAGGAAACTCCCGCGCCGGTTATCATCCCGGCACTGGCGCCGCCAGTGTAAAGTCGGAGTTCAAGCTTTAGCTTGTCCGGCGCACGCTAAAGCGTGGACTCCAACGTTAGCGCCGCCCGTCGTACCAAATCGCGCACTCTTCCCGTTGCCGCAGCAGACGCCCTCGGTTCCAAATCAACTTCCACAGGAACTTCAGGTGCGCGCGGTGACCGTAGAGTCGCACCTTCCGCGCCGAGGTGAGGAGTGGATGCCGACGGAGGATAATCATCCCCTTGCCTTTTCTTTTCGCGAGCGCTGCAAGCCGCTGGCTTAAATCCAATTCCTCGGAAACAAACAACTCGGAACTGAAACCGCCGATGGCGCGGAACGATTCGGCTTCGCAGAAGATGAATGAGCCGGCGCACCATTTTTTCACGCGGCTGGTCACATTCCAGAGCGTCACGAACAGCCACATGCCAGGAAACCACGCGTCCAGCCTCACGGTAGCGCCGCCCGCGATGTATTTGCCTGAGCTGATGGCATCGGCGACATCGAGGAACAGCTCACGTGAAGGTTGTGAGTCAGCGTCGATGAACACCAGCCAGTCTCCTGTGGCTGCAGCAGCGCCGCAGTTGCGAGCACGGGCAATTTGATTGATCGGTTCAAATACAACATGGGCGCCTGCCGCGCGCGCCACTTCCGTCGTGCTGTCTGTCGAGTTGTTGTCGCAGACGATGAGTTCGGTTTCCCATCCCCGTTCGTGAAAGGCTTTCGCCGATGCATTCATCGCGCGCAGAGAAGCCGGCAGCAGCTTTTCTTCATTGAACGCGGGAACGACAATGGAGATTTTCATTCAATTCAGCAGTGATGGGGTAGGGCGCATCGCTCCGCGCGCCGGGCGGGGGAGCAAGACAGGATTAACAAGATTAACAAAATCTTCCGGAAGAATCCTGTTCAATCCTGTTAATTCTGTCTGACCTTCGGCGGCGCGCGCGGAGCGACGAGCCCTACCATAGTGCTGTTGAAATAGGCTCACGGCTTCAAAACAATCTTCCCGGCGAGCGTCCCCTTTTTTCCGACCGTGCTCTCTTCCTGCAATCGATGCGCCTCGACTGTTTGCGAGAGCGGCAGCACGCGGTCGATGCGCGCGCGCAATTTCCCTTCCGCCAGCCAGCGGTTCATTTCTTCGGCGCAGGCGCGCTGGTCGTCGGCGGGCGCGTTGAACATCGCGAAGCCATGCAGCGCGCAGTCCTTCACATAAAACGGACCGACGGGAAACACTGGTTTCGCATCGCGGCCTGCCATCACCACCATTCGACCGCGCAAGACAAGCAACGTCACGGCACGTTCGAAGTTCGGCTCGCGCAGAGTTTCCCACCAAACGTTGACACCTTGTGGCTCGAACTCGCGAATCTTCGCATCCACGTCTTCCGTTTTGTAATTTAACGCCAGGTCAGCGCCGAGTTTTCGGCACTCGGAAACTTTTTCGTCACTGCCAGCCGTGGTGATGACGCGCGCGCCCGATGCCTTCGCGATTTGAACCACTGCTGAACCGACGCCGCCAGTGCCGCCGTTCACGAAAAGGATTTCACTGGACTGCAACTGCGCGCGGCGCAGCCCGAGACAAGCCGTGATGCCGACAAGCGAAATCGCCGCGGCCTCTTCGTCCGTCACATTCACCGGCGTGGGATAAAGCCATTGCTCATCGACGGCGGCAAACTCGGCAAACGTTCCCTGTCTTCCGAGCAAACCTTGATTCGTGCCCCACACGCGGTCGCCGCGCTTGAATCGTTTCACGTTTGCGCCGGCTTTTTCCACCGTGCCCGCGAGGTCGCAACCCGGAATGAACGGCTGCGGCAGGTTCGCTTTGATCATTCCGCCGCGGATGTAAGTATCGATCGGGTTCATCGCGACCGCGCCAACGCGGACCAAAACCTGGGTCGGCCCTGGCGTCGGTTCCGGCAGATCGCCGAATTGAATGACTTCGGGCGGACCAGTTTCCTCGATGAACGCTGCTTTCATGGGGGAAAGAGTAATCAGTAATCGGTGAAACAGTAATCAGTAAAACAGGCGGCGAGACCTTGCCCACTGGATTACTGATCTGCTGATTACTTCTTGCTCTGAAAGCCAAAGCCCGCCGAACTTCCCCGCGGCATGGCGTGGAAACGAAAAGCGCAGGGCGGGTTGCTGGGCTTCATAGGCTTCATGCTCTCGCCGCTTTCGTGGTGGAATGACGCATTCGTGAATCTGCCGCTCGCGATTGGATTCGGTTGGATCGTCGCGCGTTTCTACAAACCTGCCTTCGAGCCGGGTGTCGTCGTCGGTTACTGGTTGACGAATGTGCTCGGCTTCGTGCTCATGCACAAGGGAGCACAACGGATCCTGAGCGAGGAGGAGCGGCGTTATACGAGGCGCGACTTTGCCAGGGACATTGCGGTGTCGCTCGCCTACACGTTGCTGATTGTCCTGCTCCTGCGGTTGAGAATTCTTCAGCCGCTCGAAAATTATTTTCCTGAAAAGTGAATGTGTCCGGTGCAAATTCCTCGCGGGCGCGCATGAACATGCGAAACATTTTTAACGCAAAGGCGATTGCGGCTGCCGTTTGCTCGCTGCTCTCTGCGTCTTTGCGTCTTTGCGCCTTTGCGTTAATTCTGGTTTTCGCACTCGGACTCAGCTTCAACACCCGCGCCGCTGATCTTGTCCCAATGGCCGAACTCGGCTTGCGCGTGGAACGCGGCTTCGCCGTCACGCTCTTTGCGGACAACGATCTGGCACCCGACACGTGGTGCATGACAATTGATTCGCTGGGCCGCGTCGTCGTGGCGAACGGACAATCCATTCGTACGCTGGCCGACGATGACGGCGATGGCGAAGCGGATCGAGCAATTGAGTTCGCTCGTGTCGAACGCGGCGTGATGGGCATGTGCTTCGATGGCACGTCGCTTTACGTTGCCGGCGATGGATGGTTTTCGCGCTACGACGATGAGAACGGTGACAGCGTGGCGGACGGCCCGGCCGAAAGACTCGTTCCGCTCGCGCTCGGCGAACACGGCGGTCACGCGATGCGCAAAGGCCCGGACGGCTGGTGGTATCTCATGGGCGGAAACGACACTGGGTTCACGACCGAGAAGCATGCCACGCTCGCGAATTCGCCGATTCGCAAACCCGAGGCCGGCGCGTTGCTGCGGCTCACGCCGGATGGCCGGCAGTCTGAGATCATTGCGCACGGATTCCGCAATCCCTACGACTTCGACTTCAATTCCGACGGGGATATTTTCACTTACGACAGCGACGTGGAACGCGACGCGTTTTTGCCTTGGTATCAACCGACGCGCGTCTATCACGTGGGCTACGGATTGCACCACGGCTGGCGGCTGAGCGGCTACCAGCGCAGTTGGCCGCGGCCGGATTACTACGCGGACACCGTGCCGATTCTCTCGTCCGTCGGCCGCGGTTCGCCGACAGGCGTAACTTGTTATCGCCACTTCCAATTTCCACAACGCTATCGCGACGGTTTGTTTTTCGCCGACTGGACGTTTGGGCGAATTCATTTCCTGCCGCTGGAAGCGAATGCCGCGAGCTACACCGTCAGTGGCGCGGACGTGTTTATCGAGCCGATTGGCACACAGGGATTCGCCCCGACGGACATCGACGTTGCCAGCGATGGTTCGCTCTACATCGCGATCGGCGGACGCAAAACGCGTGGCGCGGTTTATCACGTGGAATGGACCGGTGCCGCCACGCCGGTGCTGCTCCCTCCAACGGCAAACACAGACTTGAACAACGTCTTGATGGCAGCGCAGCCGCTCGACGCGTGGTCGCGCGCCATCTGGATACCAGCGGCGGCGCGAATCGGCGTGCAACCGCTGGCGCAATTCGTCACCGACGAAACGGCGCCGCCCGCATACCGCGCGCGCTGCATCGAAGTGCTCACGGAAATGTTCGGTGGTGTGCCGCCGGCGCGGGCGCGGGCAGCGGCCCAGTCAAGCGCACAACTGGTCCGCGCGCGACTGGCCTGGTCGCTGGGCCGCCTGCCGGGCGAAAACGCGGCGCAGTTGCTGGCCGGACTCGCCAACGACGCTGACCCGTGGGTGCGCCGATGCGCCCTTGATGCCATTGCGGACAACGTGTCACTCATGGACGCAGCGGACTTGCTGCGCGTCGTTCAATCCGGTCTCGCGCACGCTGACAAATACGTTCGCCTCGCCGCTGCGCGTGTTGCGGCGCGCATGGACAACGATTCGTGGATCGAGCTGACGAGCATCATCCCTCGCAATTCGCCAGCCGTGAATGCAGCCGCGATCGCTCAAACGTGGCGCACGCCTGATTTGGTCTTTCATCCGGAAATCGTTCCAGCCATCAGCAACCTGCTGGCGCAAACACGCGATCCCCTCGTACGGCTTGATTCAATCCGTCTGCTGATTCTCGCGCTGGGCGACTGGCGATTGAGCAATCCCTCGGTGGAAGTGAACACCGCGTATGAAAATCCGATCGCGCCTGCGAACATGTTCGACGTCGCGGCGCTGCGCCGCATCGCGCGCGGATTGATTCCTTCCGAAAACGCACTGCTGAACATCGAGGCCGCGCGCTTACTGGCGATGCTCGAAGACGACGACAAGCGAACACCGGCCGTTCTCATGGGCTTCATCAATGAGCGCAGCACGGCGACTTCGGACTTTCATTACCTCGCAAGTATCTCTCGTTTGCGCAGCCCGGCGCCGGAACTGTCGTCGCGCATCGCTGCGGCCATTCTTGCGTTGGATCGAAAACTGGCCGGACAGGAACACCGCGTGAAACAGAACTGGAACACGCGGCTTGTCGAAGTCGTGCAACAGCTTGTCCGCCGCGAGCCGTTGATTGGTGACGCCCTCTTGCAGCACCCGCAATTCGTCACGGCCTCGCACGTCTTTCTCGCGAACGCCCTTGAAGGCGAGCGTAAGCTGGCGGCGGCCCGGCGGTTTCTCGCCGTGGTAAAAGTGGACGCCCGATTTCCGTGGTCCACTGAACTGGTATCGTCGTTCGCGCTGCTGCCGACGGAAGAAGTGGCTCCGTTGTTCCGCCGGCAATGGGCGAACGTCGCGTTGCGCGATGAAATGTTGCCGCGCCTAGCCGAGCAGCCGATTGCGGCCGACCGCGATAAGTTTTTGGCCGGCCTCGGCTCGTCACAACCCGCCGTTGTGCGCGCCAGCCTGAACGCATTGTTGAAACTGCCGCCAAATCCGGCGGGCACAAATCTGGTCGCGCCACTCAAGTTGCTGGCCCGCGCGGCATCGGAACCCGCGGAACAGCCGTTGCGCGCGCAGCTTTTCACGTTGATCACGAACAGCCTGAAGCAAACGTTCAAAATCGAAGAGCCGCCCAACGCTGAGCCGGCGGCAGTGCGCAATGCATATCAACCGCTCTTTGATCATCTCGGCGCAAAATATCCGGGGCTGCTGCGCGCCATGAACGCCGAGGACAACGACGATCCGGTGAAATGGAACGCGTTCTGGCGCGGCGTGCCGTGGGACAAGGGCGATGCGGCGCGCGGCGCGGAAATTTTTTCGCAACGCGCCTGCGCGGCGTGCCATCGTGCCGCCGGGCAAATCGGGCCGGACCTGGCCGGAACAGCCCAGCGGTTCTCGCCCGCCGACTTGATGAATGCCACCGTGTTTCCCAGCCGCGATATTGCGCCGCCCTATCGCACGACGATGTTCCGCTTGCGCAACGGGGAAGTTCACACGGGCATCGTTGCGTTTGAGTCCGCGGATGGCTGGATCGTGCAGACCGGCGCTGGAACGAGTGTGCGCGTGAACAGCGCGGACGTCCTGTCGCGCCAGCCGAGCAATGTGTCCGTAATGCCGGGCGGGCTGCTGAATGGATTGAGCGCGCGGGACGTGGCCGATTTGTATGCATTTTTACGGGCGTTGCCAGCCCGGTGAACGGGCAAAAGAGTTGACCGGCGCGCGTCTTCAGGCACTATCTACCTTGTCGATGAAGACTTTTATGAAAACAGGAATCCTGGGTGCGCTGCCCTTGGCCGCGTTGCTGGCGCTGCCCGCCGTGGCGGATGAGGCGCGGGTCAAGACTTACAAATCACAGCTTCAGGCCGTTCGCCCGGCGGAGTTGCCGCGCGAAACGGCGCGTCTTGTCTCTGACGCGAAAGCGGATGCGGGCGATGCCGTGAAGGCGGCGGTTTCCGTTAACGCTGCTTCGGCGCCTCTGGTGGTTGGTTCAGTCGCGAAGTCCTCCCCGTCATCAGCCGCTGCCGCCGCTGCCGCAGCCATCTCATTGCAGCCCAAACTCTCCGGCGCGATTTCAAAAGCCGCGGTGAGCGCCGCGCCCGTGGAAATCAGCTCTATTGTCACAGCCAGTTGCAAGGCACGGCCGGTGGCGTTTTACTCCGTCGGCGTCGCGGCGGCGGAAGCAGCGCCGAGATCCAGCGACAAGATTATTCCCGCCATCACTGCGGCAGTCCCCGCACTGAAGCCGTTGATCGATCGGGCGGAGAAGGATTTCAAGCAGGCCAACCGCACGGCTTCGCTCGCGCTGGTGTTGAAGCACACCGAAAACATTCTCGCGGCGCTCTCAAATAGTGAAAAGGTATCGCCGGAAACGTTGCTGGCCGGGAACACGGAGTCCACTGTGGCGGTAAAGCTGGCTTCGCTCGCAGGCGGACCGCCTCCACCGCAGCAACGTCCACCGTTCGTTCCTGGGGGAGTGCCCGGCGAAGTGCCTGCCGGCAACACGCCAGAAATTCCGCCGACGGCCCGCAATTACTCCGCGCCGTAGAAGGCCGACAATTTTTGTCACGCCGCGCAACTCGCGCGGCGTTTTCATTTCGGTGGCGGCGCGGCTTGCAGCTTCGGCAACAGCGGTCGCAGGGACTTCTCCAGCCGTTCCACAATCTTTGCGTAGCCGGCGTCGTTCGGATGAACATAGTCCGACATCAAACCCGGCTGGCTGAGAATTCCGTCGAGAATGTTCGGCACGTGCATGACCTCCTTCTCTCGAGCGAGTTCCTTGAAGCCCTTTGCATTCGCGTCGCCGTCAATGCTGGGTCCGCGGATGCCAATGAGCACCACGAAACTCCCGCGCGCGTGGAAGCGATCGATCATTGCGCCGATATTCGCGAACATCTGGGCACGGGGCACACTTTGTAACACGTCGTTGCCACCAAAGCAGAGCAACACGACGCGCGGCTCCAGAGCTTCCACGTCCGCGATGCGTTTCAGGCCGTCTGCGCTGTTCTCCCCCGCGACGCCGAGGTTTTGAATCGGCACTCCGAGAAGCTTGCTCAGCTGCGCAGGATAGTCCGCGCCGCTGCTTGCGCCGTAGCCTTCCGTCAGGCTGTCGCCGAACGCGACCCACGGGCCGGAGGCAGTGGGCGGCAGGTTCTGGTAACGCCATCCCGACCCTGGCCAGAACCAGCAAACGAGAAGCGCCAGGGCGATTAACGAGAACAGCAATAGATTTCGTCGAGAGACCGTCACATCAATCCAACACCAGCCGTCGCGCCTCGATGTTCATCGCGGGTAATGATGTTCTCAAACGCCCGTGCGAGACAAAGTCCATCGTTCGCAACGTTCGAGTCTGAACTCATCAAACTCCTTTGACTTTTTGAAATCCAGTTCCGACGTTCACATCCATGTCGCAACGTATTCTGAACGTGCTCGCCGTGGTCGGCAGCCTGAATCGCAATTCCGTCACGCGCATTGTGGTCAATCATGCTGCGGAGAAATTGCGCGGGCGGGGCTGTGCCGTGGACGTACTGGACTTTTTTCACGAACCACTGGCGCTGTTCAATCCGGACTCGGTCTATGAAAGCGCGGGCTACAAACCGTTGCAGGAACGCGTCGAGCGCGCGGACGTTTACGTGCTCGGCACACCCGACTACCACGGCAGCATGAGCAGCGCGATCAAGAATTTCCTCGATCACTTCTGGCAGGAGTTTGCCGGAAAACTTTTCGGCACCATCGTTGCGTCGCACGAGAAAGGACTGACGGTCACCGACCAGCTCCGCACCGTCGCGCGCCAATGCTACGCGTGGTCTCTGCCCTACGGCATTTCGTTTTCGGATCGCGACGACCTCAAGGACGGACAAGTGGCCAGCGACACTTTGAAGAAGCGCTTGGAAATGTTCGCACACGACCTTCGTGTCTATGGCGAAGTGCTGGCCGAACAACGGCGCGCAGACATTCGCGGCACGGAGCTAGGCTTCATGGCCCGATATCGCAACAAGTAAACGCCTGGCTCCGTGAGTTGAGCCTGGAACTCATCTCATAAATGGCTTCTAGCGTTTGAACGCTATGATTTCACTGCGTTCCGGGACACTCAATGCCATCACAGCCCAGCTTGTCGCAGCGGCAGAAATCCATGAGTCGCGTCCGTGCGGGAAACCGCTGTTAATCGTCGGCTGAAACGGGAAGGCGCGCCGCCGCACGTACCACGTGCCGTCTTCGAGCTGAGTGGCGAGCAGAAATCTCAAACCGCGCTCAACGCCGGCTTGCGAACTCTTCAATCCCCCGCCGACGCGCAGTGCATAGACAGCGTGGCCGGTGGCGTAGGCATCGCTCTTCAGCCCGGGTAGTTGCGACCAACCGCCGTCAGTGCGTTGCTCGGCGAGCAGCGCTTTGGCGAGCGGCTGAACTTTGCGCGCGGACTCGCCTGCCCACGCAAGACCGAGAAGCTGATACGCGCGCGCTTCGTTGTTCTGCGGCTTCACGCTCCACAGCCATTCGCGGGCGCGTTCGACTTTTTTGTCGAACTCAGTTTTGCGCCCGGGCAGCGGGTAACGTTGCAACGCATGGACGGCGAGCGCCGTCGCGCCGATGTCGCCGGTCTGAATGGGCGGGCGCGGCAGGTTGTTGAACCATTGGCCGTCTTCGCCCTGAATCGCCGCGAGGTGATGTACCCACGCGTCGGTGGTTTCGTCAGCTGGCAAATCTTGCGCGGCAAAGGCGAACAGTTCGTAGCCCTTCGTGTAAACGGCGTCGGGATGAAAGAGAGGTTGCCAATCGATCTCCCTGTCCTTCAACTCACCGGCGCGCACGATTTTCACAAGCTCCTGCTCCGCTGCGCGGTCCACCGGCACTGATTGCTTTCGCGCAAAGCCAATCGCCGCCATCGGCAGATACTGTTGGTGACACGATGTGCAGTCCTGCTGGCTCGAATGAGCGAGGAAGGCCTGCTTGGACTTGATTGAAGTTTGTTGCAGCAGCGGTACTGCGAGCGCGACGGCCGCGCGCGTCGTCGCGATGTCGAGGCGTTCCGGCAGACGGCGAGCGGGCGGCGCCTTGACCGGAATTCTATCGGGCGTGGCATTCGTCGCGCCGATTGCGGACAGCAGCGTGAGGACCGGAGTTTCGCCGCGGCGGCGCGCCAGCATGAGCGGTGTTTGCGACACGTCCAGAAAAGCATCCACGTTGTCACCGCCGCCGCGATTTGGATCGGCTTTGTGGTCCAACAACAATTTCACGAGCGCGGTGTCGCGGTCTTCGGTGGAAGCGGCCCAGTGCAGCGGCGTGTAGCCGTCCATTGGCCCTGGTTGATCCACGCGCGCGCCGCGTTCGATCAAGACTCGCGCCGCCGTCGTGCGATCCGCCCACGCAGCCTGGATCAGAGGCGAACCAAGACCACCGACGCCGTTCACGTCCGCGCCCGCGTCGATGAGCTGCTTCAGAATCGCGACGTCTCCGCGATACGCGGCCCACATCAACGCGCTGCGTCCGCCGCCGAAGATGAAGCCCGCCTCGTTTGCAGTCGGTTGCGTATTCACATCAGCGCCGTGCTCGATGAGCAGCCGCACTGATTTTTCATCGCCCCCAGCGGCGGCGGCCATCAATGCGGTCGCCCCAAACTGGTTCGTGGCTCTCGCGTCCGCGCCGTGCGACAGCAACCATTCGACGGTGCGATGGGAATTCGCGGGCCGCGCCGCCAAGATCAAAGCTGTGTTGCCAAACGCCGAACACGCGTTCACGTCCGCACCACGCTTCAGCAGCAGCCGAACTTTCTCGTAATCGAATGCCGCCCGCATCAGCGCGGTCGCACCAGCGTCATTCGTGGCGTTCACGTCCGCGCCGCGATCGAGCAGCAGACGCACGCACGCAACGTTTCCGTAAACTGCCGCGTGCATCAGTGGCGTGTTGCCGGCCGCATCACGCGCGCCGGGCGAGGCGCCACGATCCAACGCGTCACGGAGTTTGCGAACATCTCCGCTGCGGAGGACGGCCAGATAATCCGCACTCAGCGCGGCTGCTTTGGCATCAGCCGCTTGAATGGAAGAGAGGCAGGCCAGCAAACAAATGGGAAACCAAAAACTGAATCGGAACATGGTCAGGGGCATAACTTATAGATTGTTGAACGTGCGTCTCAATTTCCGCCAGATGATTTACTCGAACATGAAATTCAAGGCAATAGATCGAAGTGAATGACTGATTGGCGAAAAACGGAGCACCAGGAAAGGTCTTACTTCGATTCGCTCAAGGGCAGGTTGTCACGAACGATGGCGCGCTCTCCTTTGATTCCATCCCGCACCGTCGCCAGGTTTCCGGTGATGAGATAATCTGTGAGCGTCCCCTTTTGCTTCCCGCTCGTGTCCAGCACAATGCCGGCGTCCATGACGCCGCGCGCGGAGACATTGCGAATGCGCAGGCCGGAAAAATCTTCTTTGGCCGTGATGCGAAAAGAGACCGCGCTGCCCAACTCGTTCGTCTGGCCGCGCAAACTGAAGCCGTCCACGAGCGCTTCATCACAATTCTCCAGCAAGAGCGCAGCTCCTTTGAACGAAATGTTCTCCACCGTCACATCGCGGACGCCGACACCCTGACAGTCCGTGATCTGAATCGGCGACTTGCCGCTCGCATGATTCAGGACGCGCACGTTGCTCAGGTTCACGTTGGCCGTGTGAGAGATTTGGACCGGAATGGTGCATTGGTCAGCGGCGATGTCGCGCACGGTGAGACCGCTATGACCCTTGCGTGAATTTGCTGTCCGAATGGCATGCTTGCAGCGCACGGCATAGACGTCCTCGATCACGACGTTGCGATTGCTTTGGCCCGGTTGATTGTGGTCCTGCACATCGAGCGCATAGACGGCGGACTCCGCATAAACTTTTCGGACGGTAATGTTGTCGGTGCCATCGCTGACTTCCACCGCGCCGCGCAATCGGCTGTCGTAGCAACGAACGTTGTCCACGAGGACATTCCTAATCTTTCGTCCGTTGCCGCCGCTGCCGCTGATAGAAACGGTGTCGCGAATGACGCCGTGGCCCACGATGTCGCGCACCACACCGCCGACGATGTCTTCTTTCGCCCCGTCGCCGTCGATCATCACACCGTCCTTGGAACTGTTCAGAAAACTCCCGCGTTCAACACGGAAATCGCCGGCGTGAATCACAACCAATGGCGCGCGTTCGCTTTGTGGAACTGAGTCCGCGTTGCCGACGAGTTCGAAGTCGGTGACCGCCACGCTTTTGGCTTCCACCATCACCAACGATGTGTTGCCCAGTTTCTCCGGAAGCCGCGCGTGAAGTCCAACGAGCGTTAGCGGCTTGCGAATCGTAACCGGCACGAAGAGGACGAGTTGCCGATTGGGATCGCAGCGGACAACAGCATTGGATGGTGCCGCGTCGATGACCTGCTGCAGGTCGCGTGGGCCAACGTGAATGATGTCGCCGGCACTCTGAGCGCGCGCCGAACAGAACGCAGCCAATGCGACAACGATAATCGGCCAGTGCTTCATGCCATCGATGCTGACACACCCCGGAAGGATCTTCACTGCTCGAATTCGGGCAGAAAAAGCAGGCAACGTTGCCGCTGCCTGCTGTCGCCATTCTCGAAATGAAACGCTATGCCTTAACGTTCATCTCGTACTCACGCTTCGTCGTCTTGCCCGGCATCGGCACGGGATATTTGCCATCCGCATCGGCCACCACGGGCGGCGCGGAATCCATCGTCCATTTGTCGCAGCCGGGTGCGAACTCGTGTTCGCAGTCCATCATTTCCTGGAAAGTAATTTCCTGTCCCGTGTGCGCCGCCATCCGGCCCAGCGAAGTGGTGAGGCTGGACTTCACGCCGTGCTCCACTTCGTTGTGCTTCTTGTCGTTGCGGATAGCGTCGATGAGCACGTCCCATTCGTTTTGGTAAGGATCGTTGCCGCGGCCTTCGACTTTCGATTGCCACACCATGTTGCTGCGCGTCGGCGCCTGGCCCGAATGAATGCTGGAAGGACCGCCGCAATCGCCCTGCTTCGACGCGATGGCCATGCCTTTCGTGCCGTGAATGTGGCTGAAATACATCGGGTGCGCGCCAGTGTTGCAACGTCCATCCATATAGAACTTCGTGCCGTCCTCAAACGTGTATTCGACCGCGTAGGAGTCGAGGTTTTGATCGATCCAGGGTTCGCCGTCCGGAGCGGTGCGATAATGGCGTCCACCGAGCGCCTGCGCCTTCACCGGGAAAGCACCTTTCAGCCAGCAAAGATGATCGATGTGGTGAATGTAGAAGTCGCTGAAACATCCGCCGCTCGCCCAGAGGAAACTGTGAAAGCGGGAAATCTGCCAGAGGAGTTCACTGGGCTTGCCGGGCCAGCGTTTTGAAAACGCGGACGCGACCGGGCCGTGCATCCGATAACCGCGCATGAGCAGGATTTCGCCGAGCTCGCCGTCCTCGATGCGCTTTTTAAGTTGCTGAAGGTGTTTGCTGTGACGCGACATGAGGCCGACGCCGACTTTCATATTCTTGGCCTTGGCCTTCTCGTTGAGTTCCAACATACGGCGTGAAGTCGGGCCATCGGCGGTAACGGGTTTCTCCATGAACACGTTCACGCCTTTCTCAATCGCATACTGGTAATGCACCCATCGAAACGCGAGCGGCGTCGTGAAGATGGCAACGTCACCCGGACGCAATGAATCGATAGCGTTCTTGTAGCCATTGAAGCCAATGAATTTCTTGCCATTGGGCACTTCCACCTGGCTGCCCACGGAACTTTTCTTGAGCGTGTCGTAACTGCCGTTGAGCCTGCCCTCAAACACGTCCGCCATCGCCACGAGCTTGAGCGGGCCGTCCTTGGCGTTGAGAGCGTTGCTGGCGGCGCCAGTGCCGCGCCCGCCGCAGCCGATGAGCGCGAGTTGCACTGTCTGGCTGTCCTGCGCGTGAACGTGCGGCAACGTGACTCCGGCGAGCGCTGATACGGCGGCGACCTTGCCGGTGGTCTTCAAAAAGTCGCGACGAGTAGTGTTCGCGACTGGACTGGGAGATTCATTCATAAATGTAGTTTCGAGACGGAATGGCGGCGGTGTCAATTCAAGGAATGTGGCGGCAGGTTGCTCTTTGCGCGATCAACACGTCCGGACGGCGCTACTCGCCAAAAGTAATTCCCTGCGCCAGTGGCAGCTCGTTCGAATAATTCACGGTCACGGTTTGATCGCGCCCGGCGCCCGGCCGCACGGGGGCATGAAGATCATGCCTTTCGTTTTCCGTGCGAGCCGGCGAATGAATTTCGTAGTGGCCACATCCTCGGTGAGATCGAAGTAAGAAACCCGCAACGCGGCACAGGCCTCGGCGATTCCGCGGTTCAGGTAGTAGGACGCTGCGCTGGCCGATCTTCATTCGCGTGAACCTGTTGTCACATTTGGTGCGCTTCCTGGATTTTCCGTGGGTCCGTGGCGGAGATGATGACGCTCACGGATTTTTGGTTGAATCCCTTGAAGCCGCCCTTGCGCTGGAGGTTTTCCAGATGGCTGCCGATGGCGCCGTCGCGCAGAAATCCATCGGCCTGCGCCTGCGTGATCAGGCCTTGAGCGAGCAGCGCCTCCACACGAGCGGGCCGAACAGGCCAGCGCTCGCCCTCCGTGAAGGCCTGGCGCAGGAATTCAAAATCGGAAAACGGTTTCATCGTGCTCACGCCTTCGTGAGCGAGTTGATCGCGCAGCAGCGCAAAATCAAACCGCGCTTCGAGATGGTGCATGCCGGCTTGCAGAAAACTGTCGCCGTGCAGCGCACACCAGAGCCCGACTGTGCCGAGCTTGCGCGCGGGTGGCAACCGCTGGTTGGAAAAATCGATTTGCGTCTCGTCAGGCATCAGATCGACGTCGGCAAACACGACGATGCCGGCGATTGGTTGTTCGGAGATTTGCGCGCCCCATCCGGCTTCAGCGCCGGCGTAATAGCGCTCGCGCTTTTGGAAACCGAGCCGCAACAGGAACTCGATCAGATCGGCGAAATGTTCGCGCGACGAGCGGAACGTATGATGATCGTGATTGCCCCAGCCGAGGCCGAGCTGGTCCTGCCTGCGCTTTTGAATTCTCGCGGCACGGTTGCGCGCCTCCCAATAACGCCGCTCTTCCGCGAAGAACAATTCACACGCCGCATCGCGATCGACGAGCGCGAGAACCGCGTCCAGCCGGTCGAACGCGTGCTTCACGCCGAGCGCATCGTCCGCGAAATCGCGTTTGCGCGTCCGCCACAACTCGCGGGCTCGCAGCACGCCGGGCACGAACTCGGGCGTTGGTTCGCGGACGACGAAGCCGCGATGGCCGAGCCGTTCGACAGCGAGAAGTTTCGTGCCGTTCTCCTCGGACACGAGTGCCCGCCGCAGTCGCGCGCCAAACGCACCTTCAATCGGCGCATCCAGGTTCTGCGCGGCCAGAAAGTCCGCGAGCACCTCGGGCCGAATCGCAACCTCTGAAGGCGTGCCGACAGGCGTTTCTTCATCGCGCAACAGCACGCGCGGCATCATCGCACGAGGGTGCCAGAGCACGGTCGTGCCGGCCGGAGAATCCACATCTTCTTCGATGAAACCGACCCGTCGGAGTTCGTCCGCATGCTGGCGCGACATCACGAAATGATCGATCCACTCGAATAATTCCGTGCCGGTTTCCTCGCTCATTCGCTGCGCCAATCGTGCGGCGAATGAGTTCCGCTGCAGAAACGCGATGAGGTAGTCGCCGAGCCATCGCTCCGCGTCGTAGCACAGCGGCCAATCGAACGTGCCCTCGTCCTGCGCCGCGCGAGTTTCAAGCAATGCACTCACACGTCCACCCTATCGTACGTTCCTCGCTGCGTCAGCCAACACAAAAGGAGACTCGGCCGCCATCGCGGCGTGTAAATGCTGTTTCTTGGAAACCGGCACACTGCGGAACGTTTTCGCTCAACACGCGCCTTCACGTGCGACGCATGCTGGGAGAAGGGCGGCTTTTTCCCGCGGCACCAAAACAGCGTTGGCTCCACGGAGGCGTACGGCGGTGTTAGCCGTCAATGTTCCGTCATCGAGCAGATAGACGATTTCATATCCCTCCGGTATGCACTTGCGGATGGCTTCCTCGCTAATCCAAATGTGTTCGAAAAAAACGATGGGACGAGTTTCAAAAATGGTTTTCTGCATTCCAGCCAGGACCTGCGGCTCAAATCCTTCCACGTCGATCTTCACGACATTCGGGGCCGGCAGCCTGTTTTCGATCCTGTAGGTGTCCGCACGTCGCACCTCGATTGAAATGGGTGTTGCCCCTGGCACATCGCGCACCAGTGACCCCTCCGCTGAAGAGTGCGGGCAGACGTGGATTTCCCGTTGCATGTCCTGTTCGCCCAAAGCAACTGGATGAATCCGGACTCGAGGATGTCGCTCAAAAAGTGTCTCCAGGGTTTTGCGCACCATTGGATTTGGTTCGAACGCATGAATCTCGCCCACACGGAAGCGCGGCTGCGCGAAATGCTGACTGATGTAACCTATGTTTGCTCCCACATCCCAAAAAACATCGCCCGGTTTGAGCACGCACGCGATGGCACTCAGCAAAGACCAATCCGAACCGCGCTCGCCCAGCGAGTAATTCAACAAGGAGTAAGCACTCGTCTCGCGGAAATCCACCACTGCCGTCCCGACAGCCTTCATCTCCAGTGGAAAATTGCGCAAGCCCGGCAGAACGCGGGCGACGCATCGCAAAATGAACCCGGCCCCGCGCAAATGAAGCTGCCGATGCACGAATACATAAAATGCTACGAAGGCCTTTGAGAAAGGCGACGGCTTGGCATCCATTCGATTCACTGAGACGGCACGCGCGACAGGGTAAGTTGCAAGACAGTAAAGACAAGCCGTTTGCCCTCCAATCCACCAAGGGCCACGGCAGAAAAGTGAACAAAGGGCAAATGGGGTGTGATTAAAACTGCCGGTCACGCAGGTAGGGCGGCGGTGTCCTCACCGCGCCGTGCCCAAAGTCGAAGCGGCTCCCGGAACTTGCGGAGGCCTTACCCCGGCGCGCTGAGGACTGCGCTGCCCTACCTGCCAGCGCTGGCTTATGCCTGGCAGTTTTAATCGCACCCGGGCAAATGCGCTTCCTTGCATTCAATTGTGACCATCTGCCATTTTCAGTGGATGGCTGTTCCATTCCGATTGCGGTGGCCGCGCGTGGTGCGGACTTATCCTCGCCTGCATCGCGCCCTGGGCCAGTTCCGCTGGGGAGCAGTTCATTGGTGGGCGCAGATCGGACGGTGGATATTGCCGAGAGGCCTCGATTTCGGGCCTTCGAAAGGATGGTTTTCTATCGCTAATGAAGTCCGGGCAGGAGGACGCACAGGAAAAATTGTCATTGAACAGCAGGCTTCGCCAAAGACATCCAAAAACTCATTGCGCACACTGGCGCGTTTAGGACAGGGGACTCAAATACGATGGCCGATTTTTTGGAGCTATCATCGCCCTGCGCGCCTGCTCGGTTCATCACTATTATTGCAGAACGAACACAAACGATCGGGAGTCGAAGCGGGGTATGGCCCGGATTTTATCAAGCATGATCCCGGCTATTGGCAATTCCGGTTGCCGAAGCCCGTGCGGCTGGAAGGAAACTGGACCAGCGTGGTATCGCGATTTTCCAACGGTTTTCCTCACTGGTTTTTCGATGCGCTGCCGCGGCTGGCGCTTCTTTCAGAGTTTCCGGAAGACACGCGAGTGATTGTGCCTCCGCGTCTCGAGAGTTACCACTACGACACGCTCGACTGGCTGGGATTGGCCCAGCGAATTCGTCCCACGCCGGAAGAGCACCTGGAAATCGAGCACTTTTTTTTCAGTTCACCGACAAACATTACCGGATTGTTCGATCCTTATGCCGTCGAGTTTTGCCGCCGATCCTTTCGTCACCGCCGCGATGCGAGTTTTGATTCGCCAAAGCGGTTCTTCGTGCATCGGGTCAATGCCAGACGCGGGCTTGTCAACGAGCACGAAGTGCTGCGTTTTTTTCAAGAGCGCGGTTGGCCTGTCATTGATACGCAAGCATTGACAATGGCCCAACAGATTCAACTCTTTGCCCGCGCAGAACACGTTTGTGCGTTGCACGGGGCAGCGTTGGCGAACCTCCTTTGGTGCGAACCCGGCTGTCGCGTCCTGGAACTGGTGCCCACCACCTTCCTGAACGGTGTCTATGAGGGCCTCTCGGAGGCACTCGATCTCAATTACTCCTTTCTGCTTTGCAAAGGCGACACGGATTACAAGGCGCGGATCGATCTCGATGAGTTGAAAAGACGCCTGGACGAATGACGCGTTGTGCAGAGTGGTGGGCCATAGGTCTCTAATCATCGGAAATGCCGAAAGAATTCCACTTCGAGCCATGTCGCGATTCCGCCTCGTAGCGCAAAACATTTCATCCGCCTACCTGCACGCGGTGGCAACCGTCGGGTTCACGCTCGTGTCCATCCCGCTGGCACTGCGCTATCTTTCGACGGAGGAATTCGGTCTCTGGGTCCTGGCAACGCAGATCATAGGCTACCTGACCCTGGTGGACGCCGGCATCACCATGGCGACCATGCGCGTCCTCATCGATCGCAAGGACCGGCCCAATGACGGTCGTTACGGCGCGGTGATTAAAACGGCATCGCTGGTTCTGACCATTCAGGGAATGCTCATCGCAGCGCTCGGCTTCGCGCTCGGCAGTTGGCTGCCGAGCATTATGGAAATCCCCGCCGATCACGTCGGATCGTTTCGCTGGTTAATGATGGGGTACGGTGGCCTGACCGGCGTTCTGTTTCCCTTCAGGATATTCGGGACCTTGCTCCAGGCGCATCATCGCCTGGACCTGACCAACTATTTCTTCATGGGTTCACTCCCATTGAACCTGGCTGCGCTTTGGATCGGTCTGCACAACAATCTCGGAATTTACAGCTTGCTCCTCGGTCAGGCTGCTGCAGGACTGTTTGCCTGGGGAGGGCAGGCCTTCACGGTGGTGCGTCTGCGTTTTTTGCCTCATCCTGGAGCGTGGGGGAACTTTGACGTGGCTGTGTTCAAGGAACTCCTTTCGTTTGGCAGCGATCTGTTTCTGATGTCCCTGGGTTCGCAACTCGTCAACGCAAGTCAGATCGTCATCATCAGCCAGACTCTTGGGCTGCAAGCGGCGGCGGTATGGGCCATCGCGACAAAAGCGTTCTCGCTGGCGCAGCAATTTGTCTGGCGCCTCTGGGATTTTTCCGCGACCGCAATTGCCGAAATGGTGGTGCGGGATGAACGCGCCCGATTGCAGCAAAGATTCCGCGAGATCTTTGTGGTCACCGCTTCTCTCGGTGTTCTGGCGGGCGGGATCATCGCCGCCTGCAATGAAAGCCTGCTGGCGGTGTGGACCGGAAGCCGGATTGCCTGGAGCGGAATGAACGATTTCCTGATGGCGCTGCTTTTCTTCACCAATTCCATCACCCGCCTGCACGTCGGCCTGCTGGCGCCCACCAAGAAAGTCCGCGCCATGCGATTTGTGCTTTTCCTCGAAGGCCTTTTTTTCGTGGCTGCGGCAGTCGGCGTCGCGCGGTTCCTGGGGGTGCCGGGAATTATTGCGGCGGCGATTCTCATGAACCTGTTGTGGACTGGAATTTACGGAACTTATCGGACAGCCGAGGAGTTTTCCCTCAGTCTTCGAGAGGTGGCACTCCGTTGGATGATCCCATCGGCACGGCTGGCATTGTTGTTCGCACCGATAGCCGTCCTTTGCTGGTGGTTGTTTCAGCCGTTTCCCTCGTTGCCGCGGTTGATTCTGATGGCAGCGGTTACTGGAGCGATTGGGTCATGGTCGTTCTGGAAGATTGGGCTGACTCCTTCCGTCAAGGCAGAATTGATCTTACGCCTTGGAAACGTGCGAAAACGTCTCCGGCCTGCCACCGGATGATGCGGCTGGCCTCGTTCGACGGTGCATTTAAGCAAATAAAGAAGATCGCCCCGCCGGCGCTTTGATTTGATCAATCTCTATCCGGCCGCACCTGCCCGCATTGACACTGCACAGCAAATTGATTCTTGTTATCTCACATGCTGGCCAAAGAGCTTTCTCCACGCCGCCCATTCGCGGTCAAACGTCTGCCCTTTCTGGCGCAGTTCTACCTCCGGGCCTATCATTGCCCGTCCACGTTCTGGCGATTGCGTGCGTTGCGCGTGCTCTTCTCGATATTCTATTCATTGTGCCGAACGAGCACGGGTGAATTCGAATACGAGCGGCGGGGTCGGCGCAGAACCATCCGTTTCAATGCCCGGAACCTGCAGTTCCAAGCGCTTTACACGCCCTTTTACCAACACGGATATGAGCCGGATGTAGCGATGCTCCTGGATTCGTTGCTAAGGGAAGGTGGAACTTTTTTCGACATTGGCAGCAACTGGGGATATTTCGCGCTGTATGCCGCCAGCAACCGGGAGAGATTGACCATTCATGCCTTCGAACCCACACACGGGACTTATCGGGATTTGACTGCTTGTGTGGAACAGGCCGGAATTTCAGAAATGGTGAATTGTCATCACATCGCTCTTTCCGCCACGGATGGCGAGGCATTCATGCACATGCCCGATGGCTTGCACAGCGGCCAGGCGACGGTTTCAGCCACGAGCGGCATGGCGCGCGTCGCAACGCGGCGATTGGATGCGATGAACCTGCCAGCACCGGATTTGATCAAAATGGATGTCGAAGACCATGAGATGGAAGTCCTGCGGGGCGGCGCGGCCATGCTGCGTTCAGTGCACCCTTTCATCGTTTTCGAGAACAAATCAAACCCCGCATTCCCCGTGAAGACGCTCGAGCCATTATTCTTTCTCGCTGAACTGGGCTACCGCTTGTATGCGCCTGTCCTCCGGCGCAACCACACGACACAACGCCATTACCTGCCAGCGGGAGGCCAAATCCTGAATCCAACCGAACTCTGGGTATTGATGCCGCTCGAACCGGAAATGCGGCTGCTTTGGCAGCACGATCTCAACGTCTTTGCCTGTCATGAAAGCCGTCATCCGCAATTAGCTTCGGTCTTCAACGCTTAATTTCAGATGTCTTCGCATCGCCCCTCGCACTTAACTGAATATTGGATGCAGTTTTCAGGATTGAATAATCGTTTGTTCAAGGAACCCGCATGAACAAAGGCCAAGTCTCATCGCTGAAACCGCGATCTCCCTTGCGGCAGCGCCTCGCCCGGTGGGAGTACGCGGTCAGCTTCGCCTATGCACACGGCGCTTCCATTAAGGAGTGTTGCCGCTTGTTCTATTACGCTGGCCTCAAAGCGTCGCTCGTCTTTCGTGGGCTTACCCGCTATTCGCCGGAACGAATTCTGTCCTTTTCTCTCAAAGTGACTGACAAGAAGCGCTTTCAGATTTTTGCGCGCGACAATGGATTGGACGTGGGAACTTTCGCGGAGTTTTTCCAACCTCGGCACACAAAAGTTCCACAGGAATTTCTCTCGCTGAAGCCAAGGGTCATCTATGATTTTGGCGCAAACATCGGCGCGGCGTCGCTGTACTTTGCGACCATGTATCCAGACGCAAGTTTTTATGGATTCGAACCAATGCCCGCAAATTACGAAATTTGTGTCCTGAATTACCGTAATCTGGTCAAAGGAGAAGTCTTCTCCTGTGCTGTGGGCGCCCGCAGCGAAACCGCCATTTTTGAATGCCTGAATGATCCTCGTGGCGGGCGGCTGGCTGGAGGCGTGGCTAATCCTAATCTGCGGCTGACGGGAAAAGTTGATGTTCAGGTTTTTTCTGTGGCGGATTTGATCCAGCTTAAAAAATTAGCACGTCCCGAGTTTTTGAAAATTGATGTCGAGGGCGCCGAAATGGAAGTTTTGAAAGGAATGGAAGGATATACGGAAGGTGTGAAAGGAATTTTCGTAGAAACGCATAGCCCCCAACTGACCGCCGAATGTTTGGACTGGATGCAGGCGCATGGATTTCGAGTCCGTGACTCCAATGATCCGGCTGCAATATGGGGCAGTCGGGATTGACGCCGCAAAGGAAAGTCACCGATCGAGCCTTGTTTCAAATGCCTTCAAACCGACGTTTTGCCATGGCGTGTTTCGCGCGAAGCGGCGACGACAATTTCGCCCGCGCCCTTGAAAACCATGGCCTGCTGGATTTTTATGCGCTGGGCACCCGGCGCGGAACCAAAGGCGTCCCGCAGGAACGCACGCGGTTGCAGCCGATTTTCGGGCTGCTGAATTACATCGCGGCCAGGGCCCTGCCTAATTACCAGGCTGAATCATTCCGGTTTCGCCTTTTTCCATTGTTCGATCGCTGGGCGCGAACGTTGTTGCGTCCGGGGCAGCATTTTTTCACGGGCTACGCCTTTGCGCCTCGTTCCATGCGATGGATTCGCGAACAGGGAGGACTCGTCTTTCTTGATGCATGGACTTCGCACCCGGAAGAATTCTGGGACCTGCTCACTGAGGAACAACGGCGATGGGGATCCAAATGGCTGCCCGTCTCGCGCTGTTACCAGGACCTGGTCATCGAATCAGTCGCCGCCGCGGATTACATTTGCACCTCCAGCAATTTTGTCCGGCAGTCGTTCCTCAAGCGCGGCTTCGACCCGCAGCGATTGCTCTTTTGTCCTTACCCTGTGGACTTGGAAGTGTTCCGTCCCGCGCCCGAAACGCGCCCGCCAAATCGGCCTTTTACCATCCTTCATACAGGCGGCCTGAGTTTGCGGAAAGGCGCGCCTTATCTGCTGGAGGCTTTTCGGTTAATCCGCAAGGAAGTGCCCAACGCAGTGCTGCGCGTGAAACGTCATATTCGAAACGACGCTGAACAGATCGTACGGCGCTATGCGGACTTGCCCATCGAATGGTCGGGTGACCTGCCTCTTTCAGACCACCTGCGCCGCTACCAAACTTCGGACCTCCTGCTTTTTCCATCCATCGAAGACGGGTTTGCGTTTGTCGTCGCCGAGTCGCTGGCGTGTGGACTGCCTGTAATCACTACGACCAACACCGGTTCATCGGATTTGATCCGTCCCGGTGAGAACGGCGAAGTCGTGCCCATCCGCGATCCGGAGGCCCTAGCCCAGGCCGCTTTGAAATGGTGGGAGCGCATTCGCGCGGGAGAACGCATCGGCGGGTACGAGGAACTGAAAAGCCGCCTGAGCTTTCAGCGGTTTGAAGAAACATTCATCGGACATTTGGAAAAACTCAGCGTTTGTTCGCGCGAGTAGTCTATGGGCAAGTACGCCGCCACCTGTTCGAGAAGCGATCTGCCAGAAGCTGTGAACAATCCGCCAACAACTTTTCGATAGATCCATGCTGCTCAGAACGTATTTCTCTTATGAGCAGTCGTCTCTCGAGAGTGAGCGATTGGCCGACCGCAGCGCGCGAAGCACACTATTCTTGTGAAGAGATGGCTGTCGCGGGCGGCGTTTGTTTGAGGCAACTCGAACGCTTTTTTCAATCTGAATTTCACAGCACTCCCAGGGACTGGACGCGCGCCTTGCGGATGACCCTCGCGCGCAGGCTGATGGAACGGGGCTATTCCACGAAAGCAGCCGCGAACGAACTCTTCTTCTGCCACGCGCAACATTTTTGCAACGAGTTCACCGGCTATTGGGGTGCTTCACCACAAGCATTCACACCCGGTCGAATTGCTTTCCCGCGGCGAAAATGTCGCGTTTCCGCACCGATGTCGCGTTCGCGCAATTCAAAGGAATCGAAGCGCTAGAACGTGATCGCGCACGATCAACGTGCGACTTCAGGATCGAGAATAAACTCGTCCCGGGAAAAAACGGGATTAGTCGGCCTCCGTTTTTGCTGACTTGGTTTTGGAGGAGCGATCAAGTATATGAAAACCAAGCAACTCATCCTCGTCACACTCATCGCAGTGGTCGGGCAAACCGTGGCGCTGTCAGCAGGAGACGCCGTATATGACCGACTGAAGGTTGGCTCCAATGCCACGCATGTGCTCTCCGGTACGTGGTCGTCAATCGCGGGCGGACAGAATAACACCAACGACGACAACTACTGCGTAATTGCTGGAGGACAAGCAAATCGCATTTACGCCGGGAGCAATGCTTTCAGTGCGATTCTCGGTGGACGCAATAATCTCATTAAAAGCAATTCCTGGAGTTCTGTCATCGCGGGAGGGGAGAATAATAAAATTGAAACCAATTCGCCGGGCGCAAGCATCAGCGGAGGCTACTCTTGCGAAATCGAATACGGCAGCGGGGCCTCTTGGATTGGTGGTGGTGGTGGTAGTTACATTGGAGAGAACAGTCCTTATAGTACAATTGGCGGTGGAGGTGGTGTTCGCATCGAAGAACAGGCTGCTTATTCTACAATTTGCGGCGGGTGGGGGAACGTGATTGGCTCCGACACCAGGACGAATTGGGCAGGAATGGCGGCGTTCATCGGCGGGGGTTGGGCAAACATCATCAGCAATTATTGCCCGTACAGCATCATTGTGGGAGGTATCGGCAATGTTGTTTCCAGCAATTGTCCTTTCGCCTTTTTGGGTGGAGGGGTGGGAAATTCTCATGCCACTGACGCTGCAGTTGGATTCATCGGAGGTGGAGAAGCAAATACGAATGCCGCTTCCTTGGGCACGATCGGGGGCGGACAAGGAAATTTGGTGCGGTCAACATCTTCGTCAATTTTGGGTGGTCAGAACAACACGAACGCGAATGATGCTCCATATAGCGCCATTGGCGGTGGCCAAAAGAATTCTACGCTCGCGTCGTACACGACCGTTCCGGGCGGACGGGACGCCGTGGCGTCTCATTACGGGCAATTCGCGTATTCATCCGGCCAGATTGGCAGTTTTGGAGATGCTCAACACTCGATGTACGTCCTGCGCGGAACGACTTCGAGCGCTTCACAAGGAGAATTATTTCTGGACGGAAGTAGTGCGCGGATGACGATTTCCAGCGGCTCGACCTGGATTTTTGACATCCAGGTTGTCGGTCGCAGTTCCGGCGGTTATTCAGCGGGATACAAAATCACAGGAGCAATTGATAATAACAGTGGAACGGGGGTCAGCTTTGTCATCACCACTCCCACAACGGTGACTCTGGGGGAAGACCGCACGGATTGGAATGCGACCGTGACCGCAGAAAATTCCGCGCTCTGCATCAAGGTGACCGGCGAAGCTTCAACGAACATCCGGTGGGTCGCCACCGTGCAAACGACAGAAGTGCAGTAAAGCCGCATCAAATGCCGGCAATGTCCAGCATGTGGCAAATCCACATGCTGGACAAAGCCATAAATCTTGTCTGAATCGCTCAAAGCCGGACTTCCAACTTGTCAACGTGGCACGGTATGGTCACTCTCTGCCTCTTTGAATCGCCGTATTCGAAATGCTTTAATCGCCCCGTTGAGATGGGAATCGGCTGAACGTGCAGACCGGCTTGCGCGGGATCTCTCTTCGCTTTGGTCCGATGCCCAATAGAATCTTTTCAGCGAAGGTTTCCCCGGAACGCTGGCAGGAAGCGCAGGAGTGGGAGCGACAGCATTGGGTCAATGCGCAGGCCATGCGCGCGCGCTATGGAAAAAACTACATCTGGCGCATTCTTTCAGCTTTCGGTCTTGTTCCCAGCCATCGGGGCGATGATTGGAATGGCTGGTGGAAGATGCAGTTCGACGATTATCGCTTCCTGCCGGCCAAAGTGAAGGACGTGCTGGAGGTTGGTTGTGGGCCATACACGAATCTGCGGCTCATTATGGAAAGTTGCCGGCCAGAACACATTTATCTTTCGGATCCGTTGATTCGAACTTACGTGAAATTCAAACTGACGTTCGTCGCGGAGATGTACCGCAAGGCGCTGTGCGTGCTGGACGATCACCCGCTGGAGGAGCTGCCTTTCGCCGACAATTATTTCGATCTCACCGTGATGATCAACGTGTTGGACCACGTCCGTGACGCAGGCCTCTGCATGGAAAACCTCATCCGCGTCACCAAACCCGCTGGGACCATCATTTTGGGACAGGACTTGAGCAACGACGAGGACATGGAGATGCTCATGCGCGATCCCGGCGCAGTCGGTCATCCCATCAAATTGGACAAGGAATGGTTTGATCCCTATCTGCAAAAGAACTTTGAACCACTGCATCACAAAATATTGCCGCGCGAGCAAGGGCGCGCGCCGGGCCATCATTACGCCACACTGATTTTTGCTGGGCGAAAGAGGTAAACCATAGCGTTTTCTGTGCTGGCCTGAGCCTTGATTTCGAGATGAGTGGTCGCGGTAAAGTTAAAATCGGCTTCCTCTCCTCCGACGCCCGCGAGATCTTTCGGGAGTACGAGAAACCGGCGCCGTACTTCGGAACGGCGCCTGAAGCCTTGCTGCAAGGTTTTGCAGCACTTCCAGACATCGAGGTTCACATCGTCTCCTGCACACAGCAGCCGATGACCTTTCCCGAAAAAGTCGCCGACAATATCTCGTTTCACAGTCTGCACGTGCCCAAAATTGGCTGGTTGCGGACTGTTTACCAAGGCTGCATTCGCGCGAGTCGCCAAAAGCTGCGTGAACTCAACGTGGACATCGTTCATGGACAAGGGACGGAACGCGATTGTGCGATCAGCGCTGTTTTTTCCGGTTTCCCCAACGTGCTCACGATCCACGGCAACATGCGCCTTATTTCGCAAGTTAACCGGGCGCGGCCGCTAACCTACGAATGGTTAATGGCCCGGTTGGAGCGTCTCACTATTCCACGATCCAACGGTGTGGTGTGCATCACGCGCTACACGGAGTCGGCGGTCCAGGATCTTGCACGCCGAACATGGCTGGTTCCCAATGCAGTGGATCAAAATTTCTTTGACTTGAAATCCGCACCAGCAAGCCCGCCGCAAATTCTCGTCGTGGGTCACATTATTCCTCGAAAGAATCAGAACCGCTTCGTCCAAGCGTTGGACGGATTGGCCGCCGAGCAATCTTTCAAAGTGATCTTTTTCGGAATGGCGTCGGGAACTGACTCCTATTCTGATGAGTTTTTCCGTTTGATGAAAACTCGTTCATGGTGCGAATACAATGGAATGGCCAGTCGAACCGAACTGCGCCTGGCTTTTTCTAAAGCCGCTTTGATGGCATTGCCCTCGTTGGAGGACAACTGCCCAATGACTGTGCTGGAGGCAATGGCTGCCGGTGTGCCGGTCCTGGCCGCAAAGGTTGGTGGCGTCCCTGAATTGATCGAAGACGGACGAACCGGTTTATTGTGCGATCCGTTGGACGGGGCGAACATGGCGAATGCAGTGAGACGACTGCTGACCGATTCCTCTTTCGCCGCGCGGCTTGCTGCTGAAGCGAAAGTGGAAGCACGGCGACGGTTTCATCCGCAAGTCATTGCGCGGCGGCACGTGGAGATTTACAAGGAAGTGTTGTCTTCCCAACCCTCGGTTCATCGGTAAAAATCCTGGATGAAAGTGCTCGTTGCCGACGGCGCACGATTCATGGGCCGCCAGCTTGATTCTTTTCCAGGACCTGTTCGTAAATGTTTTTGAGCTTGTTTGCGACCTCACTCCACCGGAGCGGCTTTGGCGGCGCCGGTAATCGCGGGGCCTCGTCATAAAATTTCCGCAAATATTTGGCAGTACGATCCGGGGAATCCAAAGGACAATAACTGGCCTGCTGTCCAAACGTCGTGCGCGCCCAGGGCAGATCACTCAACAGCAACGGACATTCGCACGCTGCGGCCTCGAGCGCAGACAGGCTTTGCGATTCCCAGCGGCTTAACAAAACAAAACCGCGCGCTTCGCGGTAAGTTTTCGCCAGTTCAGCTTGCGTGCGCGGCCATCCGTCGTAGCGCAGGATCCCGGGATTTTGCCGGCACAGCGCGAAGAATTCCCGGTAGTAAACATCCGTTTCTGAAAAAGGCCGACCAATGATCCAATAAGGCGTTTGCGCGCTAAGTGCAGCTTCAGCTGTTTCAAGCACACGTTTTACCGGCAAAATTGAGGCGGTCGTGACAAGCCACTGGCCTCGATATCCAGGCGGCTCCGCAAAAAAAAGATCCTGCACCCCGTTTGGAACGACATGGATTCGTTCACGGGGGGCTTCGAAAACTTCCGCCATCAACCTCGCCTCCCACGATGTCAGGGCAACGTAGCCGTCGGCGGTTTTCCAGCCGCTCCAGCCCAACGCTGTTAATGGACCTACCGGCAGCGTTCGCAGCGCAGTCCGAACAATGATCTTTTGCACAAGCCGTTTCCACGCCGGCCTTGCCCCCAGACCACCGAGCAGGTGTGAGACTATGATCTTGATTCCTTTCTGGTGACTCAGCTCTGCTCGCGCCAGGCCGGGCGGGCCAAAGAAGTGGATCAGGTCACCGCGCTGAGAATCATCCCACCAACGCAGGAATTCGACTTCCACGCCGATTCGTTCCAGCGCCGCCTTGGTTTGCTCAATCTGAATTTGGAGACCGCCATGGGCTAAAAGAAACGGGTCCGAATGATTTAACAGTACACGCATTGCAAATCGCCGCATCGACCGCGGCGCGGACGTTCCGAAAGCTGGATGGAAGAGGCCACTCGAAACAATATTTTTTTTGTGGACAGAACCAGTTTGCCCTAGGCTGCTGGCCTTGTGAATACCGCCCTGATGCGCACTCTGGTAATTTACGCGGTCATTTTGCCGCTGGCTGTCTTTATTGGCTGGATGGCGGTGGACCTGGCGAACTGGGATCGCACTTCGTTCTCCATGATCGCGGCGATCATTTTCGTGCTGCTCCTGCCGGCATTACTTAAGTGGCATTATCCAGTGCTTCTTTTCAGTTGGAACACTGCTATCACCATCTTTTTTCTGCCCGGAACGCCTACGTTGTGGATGTTGATGGCGGGGATCACCTTTGGTATCGCGGCTCTCAATCGCATCATCCAGAAACGTCCGGTGTTTTTCTCGGCTCCTTCCATCACCGCATCTCTGTTGGCTCTGTTGACTGTAGTTTTGATCACGGGAAAGCTCCGCGGCGGCTTTGGCTCACAGGCCCTGGGATCGTCCACGTATGGAGGAAAGGGCTATTACTACATCATCGCAGCGATTGTCGGTTATTTCGCGCTGGCCAGCCGGCCTATTCCGCGGGAACGAGCGAAGTTCTACGTCGGCTTGTTTTTTCTTCCGGCCCTGATTGGCGCAATCAGCAACCTGATTTACGTCGCCGGCCCATCGTTTTACTTTCTTTATTTGGTTTTTCCCGTCGGGTTTGCCGGCGTCCAGGCCTCGACCGAGTACAGCGGCTCCATCGTACGGGTGGCTGGGTTCGCAGCATTGGCCAATGCCGTTACGTATTACCTGTTTGCGGTCCATGGCATTCGGGGAATTTTGCGGAAAGGCTGGTTAATGGCCTTGCTGCTGGTCTCTCTCGCGATGGGTACGATGGCAGGTTATCGCTCGCTCGTAGTAATCCTCGGACTTCTTTTCCTGATTCTTTTTGTCATGGAAGGTTTGCTTCGTTCGCCGGTTTTTCCAGCCTTCATCCTGATTGGTGCGCTGGCTTTCGCAGCATCCATTCCATTTGCGTCGAAACTCCCCCTGTCCGTTCAACGGACGCTGAGCATCCTCCCGATCAAAGTCGATCCGATCGCGCGCTGGGACGCGGATGCTTCTTCGGATTGGCGGCTCCAAATGTGGCGCAGTGTGCTTCCTGATTTGCCCAAGTATATCTGGCTGGGCAAAGGATATGCCATGAATCCAACCGACATATATCTGGCGCATCAAGCCGTGCTTCGCGGCCGCACTGCCGATTATGAAAGTTCTGTGGCAACAGGAGATTACCACAGCGGCCCTCTTTCGACGTTTGTCCCGTTTGGAGCGTTTGGCGTATTGGCTCTTCTTGTATTCTTCAGCGCCTCGCTCCGCGCGCTGTATCTCAACTACAAGTATGGCGATGACCAATTAAAAACTATCAACCGCTTTTTCTTCGCCTACTTCCTGGCGCGCGTGATCTTTTTCTTTTTCGCATTTGGCGGTATCAGCAGCGATTTATTCCATTTCACAGGTGCTTTGGGTCTGAGCGTGGCTTTGAACAAAGGCATTTGTCGGAAGCCGGCGCCAGCTTCTCAGCCCGTCCGATTTCGTGGGGACGTTGGGTTGCCCGCACCACGCCCCGCGGCCTAAAACTCCAGCGTCACGTCGGAGAGTCGTTGCGAGATTGCATTGAACACCCGTTGTTCGTCGGCTGGGTCTTTCGCTGCAAACGTCACGCTGAAACGCAAACAGGGGCCTGCATCGTCCCAGGGAACGGTTGAGATCAGTTTCTCCGTAATCAACCATTGCGAAACCTCCTCCGCACTTTTGAATTCCACCCGCACGCCGTTCTTCCCGCTCGCTGCCCTCGGCGCCCTGGCATAGAGGAAGAATGAGCCTTTGGGTTTCCGTGCTTTGAAGCCGCGTTCGTTCAACACTTTCACCAGCGCATCCATCCGCCGTGAGTATTTAGCCGCGATCTTTTCTGTAATTTCCGGATGTTCGAAGCAATACGCTGCCGCGCGCTGAATGGCGAGAAACTGGCCGGAATCCGTATTGTCCTTCACGTCTCCGTACGCCTTGATGAGCAACTCGTTGCCCGCGACAAATCCGATGCGCCAGCCCGTCATGTTGAAGCTTTTGCTGCACGAGTGCAGTTCGATGCCCACCTCCTTCGCGCCGGGTGTCGCGAGAAAACTCAGCGGTTTGCCTTCGAACACCAACGCGGCGTAAGCAGCGTCCGAAATCACCACGATATTGTTCCGCTTCGCGAAAGCGACGACGCGCGAATAGAATTCCACGGTCGCGCTCGCCCCCGTTGGATTGTTTGGATAATTGATCACCAGCACCTTTGCCTTCGCGAGCACGTCGCGCGGGATGCCATCGAGGTCAGGCAAAAAATTGTTCTCCGCCGTGAGCGGCAAGTTGTGGACGAGTCCGCCGTAGTACTTCGCGTGCGTGCCAAACACCGGATAGCCGGGCGTGGTCATCAATACGTAATCGCCCGGATTGATCAGCGCCGCCGGCAAAATCGACAGCGCGGCCTTGCTGCCAATGGAGTGCAGCACCTCCATTTCGGGATTGAGGCCCGGCACACCGCACACACGTTCCATGTAGCGCGCCGCGGCCTGCTTGAGCACCGCATCGCCGTTATCGGCGTAGCCGCGGTTCTCCGGCTTGCGCGCTTCCTCGCTCAGCTTCGCCAGAACTTCGGGAAAGGCCATTTCGTCCGGCTCGCCCACGCCCATATCGATGATTTCCGCGCCGGGATTAGCGGCGAGGGCCGCGCGTTTGGCGCGTTTGATCTTTTCAAATTTGTAAATCGCGGTGGACTTTCCGTACTGGCGGCCTCCGATGCGTTCCGCGAACAAATTCTGGATGAACGATTCCGACATAAGCGGCGGACGGTAACGAAACAGAATCTGGGGCGCAAGCGACGGAAGACGCACTGTTTTCGCGGCAGGGCAGCCCTTGGTCCGCTCGTATTCAAAATCCACCCACGTCAAAAGGTACGGCTATCAGACCAAATCTTTTCTCGCGACGACAAGAAACTGCTTTCCGAAGAATCGCCACAGCCACGTCATCTTCAGGTAGGAAAACAGAAAGAAATCCGGATACTGGCGGCTGTGGACCATCGTGTAAGGGAGGAATCGCGGATGGCAGAGCTCGATGGCGAAGCCATTTGTCTCCAACCCTTCGTTCAGGGTCGCTTCCGTCAACGGCAGATACTGGTCCCAAAAATCACAGTAGGCACCCGGCACATACTTGATGTTCGGCCCATGGCGGGCGGCAACCGTCGATGACTTCTTTGCGGTTTTTCCTCGAGCGGAAGCCGGTTCGGCGCATCGCCGTAAACTTTGTTCGTGCTCGTGAAAATGAACACGGCCTCTGGACAATGACGCCGCGCCGCCTCCAAAAGATTCAGCGTGCCATTGGCGTTGACGCCAAAGTCTGTGATCGGATCGCGCGCGGCCCAGTCGTGCGACGGTTGCGCGGCAGTGTGAATGACCAAGCGGGTAGCCTTGCCGTACTGCTGGAACAAACTATCGATACCTTCTGCATCGCGGATATCCAAATCTTGATGACGATACCGCGGCAGAGACTTTTCAAGGTTCCGGAGATTGGCCGCCGTCGAAGCCTCTCCGCCAAAGAATTGCGCCCGCATGTCATTGTCCACTCCGGCGATTTCAAAACCCCGTTGATGAAATTCCTTGCAGGCTTCCGAACCGATCAAGCCGGCGGAACCTGTGACGATGGCGACGCTCATTTCAGGGAACTCTTTTCACGCGTTGCTGGCGGCGGAAACGTAATTGAGGCCGAGAATCACGGGCAAGCCTTTCCCACGGGTCACGACCGCCGGCGCCGCTTTTCAATTGTTTCTTCAACGCGACTCGCCTTTAGTTTTCAGGCGCTCCGGAACTCGCATGAATTGACGCACAACTATGCCGCTCAATCGAGGCACGCAAAAGCAGATCGCCCAGCGCTTCAAGGGCAACCTCGATTATTTCCGCAAGGCACATTACTGGCGGCGGCTGCGATTTCTGACCCTCTTCATTGTCTCGCTGGCCGGTGTGGCAGCAATCGCATTCTTTTTTTTCCGCGGGCCGGAGGCGATGTACAATCCGGGCGCCATCTCGCGGCACCATTCGCACTTCGCCAATGACTGCGCGCAATGTCACGAGCCGTCGAAGAAATTCCTCGCCGGCGCGACGTTGAAGCTGACGAACGAAGGCATTGATGAACGATGCCAGAAATGTCACGCCGCTCATTCGTTCCATCAGCCGAATGTGGTTCACGAACGTTCCTGCACGGCGTGTCATCAGGAACATCAGGGCAGCGGAGCAATGGCTGCGCCGGGTGATACGCAATGTCTCAAATGTCACGGCGACGCGCACGAGATGGCTGCGTCCGCGGCGAAGGGGAAAACGATGGCCACTGCCGGGTTTGATTATCGCCCGAACGTCGGTTGGAACATTTTCAAGGCGGCGCGCCCCGCCGATGGATTCACCGCTGTCTTCACCAGTTTCGCGACGGACCATCCCGAATTTCGCGTGATTGCCGACAAATTGCGTGAGACGAACACGCTCAAGTTCAATCACCGGCGGCACCTTATTGAGACGAATGACATGCCGTTGGTGGATGGAACACGGCTGGATTGCGCGTTCTGTCATCAACCCGGACCGGGCGGTGCGTTTTTCCAACGGATCTCCTTCGACAGAAACTGTCGGGCGTGTCACAGCCTGCAATTCGATGACCGAAATCCGGAACTGACCTTGCCACATGGCCGCGCCGAACACGTTCGCGCGTTTCTCCGCAGCCTGCCGACGCATTACGCGGAACTCGCGCAGCGGAAGAGCGACGCCACGAAAGCGGACGTGGACGATTTCATCGTGAAGCAAATGCTTCAATTGCGCGAACAGTTCGTGGATGGGACGAACCTTGAACGCGAAGTGTTCTTCACCACGCTGCGCAAAGGCCCGGACGGGCGAACCAAGTTCGATGGATGCGCGACGTGCCATGAAGTGAAGCCCAACGCGGTCTCCGCGCCTTCAATCACTCCGCCGTCGGCGCCCGACCGCTGGATGATTCGCGCGCATTTCAATCACGCGAAACACGCCGCCGTGGCTTGCGCAAAATGTCACGACGCCGTTCGAAGCGCGGACACTGCGGACGCAATCATGCCCTCCAAGGCCGCGTGTGTAGAGTGCCACAGCCCAAAAGGCAAAGTGGCGAGCAACTGCTCGTTCTGTCACAGCTACCACGCGCCAATGTCCAAAACATCTCCGCACGGAAGTCGCTGAAGTGGTACATTATAAATCCGGGTTCCTCGGAAACTTCGCGTACGGCAGGCGCGCGCCGCGATACTGCATGCGGTCGGCGCGGATATTTCCGGGAGCTTCGAACCCAACCGTGCCCGCCGCGCCAATGATGTCGTCCTGGTCCACGCCATCGCCGCTGATGCCAATGGCGCCGATCAACACGCCGTTGCGATACAGCGGAAAGCCGCCGGGGAAAATCGTAATGCCATTCGGAACATTTGGATTCGGGGCCATCAGTTCATCCACGGCCGACAACACCACACCGTTCAAGATGTTTGTCGGACCAGCGGGCAATAACGAGAAGCGCTCCTGAATTCCATAGAAGGGCCCGGGCGGCGTGTTCACGATGCCGGGCGGATAAAAGCGTTGGGCAAGAAATCCTACGGTGCGGGTCGAGAAAGCGCGCGTGTCGTCCGAGAAAAATACGGCGGTGCGCGCTTTTTGAATCGCCACATCCCAACTGAAGACGGTCGCACCGGGCGTGCGAATGGTTCCGAGAATCGCGGGCGCCGTATTCGACATCGCCGGATTGTTGACCACCGTGATGAACGTTTGCGCAGCCTGCCCGCGCGGCAGCCGAATTCCAGCGCGAGTGATTTTTGCCCGCGCCGACGCTTGCGAAAGAATCTGCCGCACTTCGCCCATCGTCAACCGCGGCTGTCCATTGATGTCGCCTGGCAATGGGTCGTCGATGATCGGCGCACGAATCTCGCAGGTCTGTCCGCCAAAAATGTCCGTCGGATAGGCGACTTCGGGTGAGTCTGTGATTTCATACGGCGGCACATTGCTGCCAATCGCTCCCAGCGGTTGAACGTTGCCGAGCCGTGTCTTGTTTTTCACGTAAGGCACGCGGATACCGTCAATGAAAACATGCGAGCCAAAAAAGACGGGCGCAGGTTGAAAGCCGATCTGTCCGGCGAGCGCCACGTCTTCGTCGGGATCGTAGGTTTGCCGTGATTGAATATCGGCGAGAATGGAAAACGGAGTGCGGCGTGGTGCGCGCGTTTTCCCGGCCACGCCGATACCGCCGATGAGCATTCCATCCCGAAACAATGGCACGCCTCCCGGCGAGCCGGCCAATCCGGTGAGCGGCGCAGGGCCATCAATCGGTGCGCCGTTCGTGCCACTGAGCATCGACAGCGGATCGTGTCCTGCGTGAGGATTCTTGAAGCGGTTCACATCCGTGAACGACAGGTTGGAAAAATTTACGCCCACGAGCGGGCCGGGCGGGCGATTACGCACGCCGGGCGGAAAGTTTTGCTGCACGATGAAGCCGGCCGTGCGCGACGTGAACGCGTGTTGATCGCTGCTGAGGAATGACGCTGTGCCTGCCTTCGTGATAGCATCGAGCATTTTGATGGCAAAGTTAAAGTCTGTTGTGTCCGTGCTGCCATCGATGCTCCACACGCCGAGCACGAAACCTTCGCGGTCCACGACGGCAATGACGGCGCTCGGCTCAATCTGTTGCGCGCGCGAAATGGCTTGTGCGATCACACGCGCGACCTCATTTGAGAACATGCGCGTGTCGGCGGCCGTTGCCGTGAGAGCGAAGGCGGCGATGAGGAGTTGGGCCAAACCACGGGTCACGCCTCAATTGTGTGGAATGAACGGCCTGCGGCAAGGCTTCAATTGCGCCGGAAATAACGCTTGCGCGCCAATCGTTCCCGCCTATCTTCTCCGCGCCCGAATACGGCGTGTGCCGATGTTCATCGAGGCTGAGAAAAGAAAGTTAACGAATAACCGAACAATCAACCCTCCGTTGCCACGGATCGT